>Ga0102595_100726_pt1 | contig 19479 bp, 16 predicted proteins | sample Araplaol_mTSA_r2_2_FD_76864 | JGI IMG/M metagenome (GOLD analysis project Ga0102595, IMG submission 76864) | Arabidopsis root microbial communities from North Carolina, USA - plate scrape MF_Col_mTSA_r2 (SPADES assembly) (version 2) | ecosystem: Host-associated > Plants > Roots > Endosphere...
CTTGGAATGTGCAGGAAGTTGAAAAGATTCAGGCAGTATTTGAAGGCGAGCGGAAGGTTGATGGCCGGAAACGATGCAGGATGCCGGCCAGAAGAACATCAATCAACGCATCCAGGTGCCGATTGAATTCGTCATGCTCGAACCAGGGTTCGTTCTCACCGAATACCAGGCGCAACGACACCATGCCGTGCAGGCCTTCCCAGAAAATCTGGGCGATCGCCTCCGCTTGGTCCAGCGGAATCTGCCCCGCGTTGGCCAGGTCGACAAAGAGCTGGCAGGCAAACGCATACGGATCTTGCGCCTGGTTGCCGTGTTCAACGCGAGAGCTTTCCACCGGCGCGTGCGGCCGGCGTTCCATGAAGACCAGCGCGTACTGGTCGGGATGGCGCATGCCGAAGGTCACGTAAGCCCGGCCCACGCGGCGAATGTTTTCGAGTAAAGGCAGCTTCGCGTCCACTGCGTTGCGCATGGCCTTGACCAGGTCGAGCAAATCGCTGTCCATCGCCTGGGTGATCAGCGTAGCCTTGTTCTGGAACAGGTTGTAGACCACGGTCGTCGAAAAACCGGCCTTCTCCGCCACCTTGCGGAGCGTGATCTCGCGCGCGCCGCCAGCCTTGATCAAAGCTCGTACGGCCTTGATGATGTCTTTGCGGCGCTGCTCGGATTCACGCAGTTTTCGAAGTTCTACGCTGTTGGACTTGTTCATTCGGTGTTCTCAAGTTCGCTTTACGCGACCGAGACTAGCATGCAGTCTTATGTTGGGCAACCGGCCTATTGCAAGCGAATGGCAGTGTCGAACACCCATGTCCGGCGGATTTCGATAACGTCGTATTGGCGCGCAAGGGCGGGTGGAAAAGCGCCATAAGGCGCGAAGCTGGAGATGACCTTGCGAATTGCCTCGTCGATCGCGGTCACTCCACTGGAGACAACGAAAGTCACCTTTTCCACGGAGCCGTCGGCCCGGATGGCTACGGTCACCATCGGCGAAACATGGCGCTGCTTAACCACCTCGCGCAGCATGTCGAATGCCATGTTCAGCTCAAACTTCTTGCTCATCGCTTCCGCGTATTGAACCAGGTCGACGTTGGGATCGGCACGGCCGAAAAGCCAGCCGCGGCGGAGGCCACTCACCGTGGGAAGCAGCGAGCGCGAAGGATTCTTCGCCGCTGCGTCGCGTTGGGCCGCCTCTTCGTTGAGCTGCCGGCCAATTGCACGCAAGCGTTCCTCACGTTCCTCCTCTTGCTTGGCCTTCTCACGTTGCGCCAATTCGCGCTTTGCCTGTTCCTGCCGTGCAGCCTCTTGTTTGGCCGCTTCCTGCCGCGCCGCCTCTTGCCTGATAGCGTCCTGGCGGGCGGCTTCCAGCTGTTGCGCCTGACGGGCTGCTTCGAGTTGCGCTTGCTTGGCTTGTTCTTGTCGCGCGGCCTCCTTGCGTGCCGCTTCCAGGCGCGCAGTTTCGGCGCGTTGTTGCTCCTGGCGGGCCAGTTCATCTTGTTTTGCGCGTTCCCGGCGGATGTCTTCCTGGCGGGCGAGTTCCTGGCGTTCGGCGTCTTTGCGTGCAGCCTCCGCTTTCGCCGCCTGTTCTGCGCGCGCGGCATCCAGGCGAAGCTGCTCTTGCCGGGCTGCTTCGAGCTGCGCTTGTTTAATCTGCTCCTGGCGCATGGCTTCCTTGCGGGCGGCCTCTACGCGCTCGGTTTCGGCGCGCGCAAGCTCTTGTCGAGCGAGTTCCTGGCGTTCGGTCTCCAGGCGGGCGGCTTCGATACGGGCCGCCTGTTCGACGCGTGCGGTTTCCTGGCGGAGCTGTTCCTGGCGCGTTGCTTCGCGCTCGGCTTCGGCGGTCAATTCGGACTGACGCAGCTTTTCTGCAGCTTGCCGTTCCTGCTCGAGCTTGGCCTGTTCATGCGAGCGTTCCCGGGTTTCCTGCTCGGGCTGTTTTTGCGGGACTTCGCTAGTTTTGGGCGTAACGATTGGCGGTGCAGCGGGCGCGGTTGGCAAGGGAACGTCGGGGCGCTTCGATGCCACGGTGGGCTCTGGCGCAGGCGCGGGAGCCGGAGTTGGGGCAACTGTCGGTGTGGGCGGCACTAGGGGCGGTGACACGGGCATTGATGCCGCCGGATTCGCAAGAGCAGTTTTTTCGGTTGCTGGCGGTGTCGGCACGGGGGCTGTTGGCCGGGCAGGTTCCACCGGTAGTTGAAGCGGCGCCGCTATGGGCGCTGCTGGCTGTTGCGCCGGCAGCAGCAAGACCTGCAAATCATTGGCCCCCAGGCGGCGTTCCTGCCACGGGAACTTGAGGGCGGGTAGCCCGAAAGTCTGGCCACCCAGGGTAATACTCAATAGCAACGCATGAACGAATGCCGAGATTACGAGCGCAGTGCTCAGTCGCCACGGTTCGCGCTGAAAGCTGTTGAATCGGCCGAGTGTGATTGCTGAGGACATCAGCACAGACTATCACAAAGGCAGGCGGTTCTTAATCAATTGGCAACTGGCGAGTGAAAAACGCAACACACATCAGTGTACATCACTGATCGCAAACCTCACTGGTCTCTGCCAGTAGAGCCCTCGTATCAGAATTTGGTTCAGCGTCCAAGGCCTGTTGCAGCATCTCGCGTGTTCCGCTTGGCCAGTTTGATACGCCCCAGCTTTTCAGGGCTCGTGCTGCCAGGTTGCGATTTCGAATGACCGGGCTGCGCAATCCCGCTTGTATCAATGGGAACCCCATCCCAGGGAAGCGCCCCAAGTCCTGAAGCACGGCACCAAGCGCCGAATGATTTTCGTTTCCTGGCCCAAGACCCATTTCTTCGGCAGGGCCGGTTGCAGTGGTTGCCAGGTCGAATTGATCCATCAGCAGGTCGATAACCGACTGAATGCGAGCCGGGTCATCTGTTCGCATGAGGAAGTACCATTGCTCCGAAAGCTTTAGCCTCTGGCGTTCGAATCGCTTCGCCCACACTTCCAGGCCGAGTATTTCGCCAGCCCGTGCAGCGATCCAGAAATTCTGGTCGTCGGCTGAAGACCAGCTGTCTTCGACAACGCGCGGCCAGTATTCGAGTGCGATAAAGCGCTCGCAGGCGGCAACCAGTTCCGCTCGCACTTCCTCCGTCCAACCCAATTCCGCCAAGCGTTCCCAGTCGGCGTCGTCATCGGTAACAAAGCTCTGGATCCGGGCCACGGCGATAAGCGCCTTCGGGTCCCGGACATTGGCCCTCTCGGCCACCTGCAGGTACAAAGGCACGACCTTGGCACCGTCAGCGTAAAAATAGATATCCTCGGCTGGGCCACCATTGATCAATGCTTCGATGATTTCGCCGGCGCCGACAAGCAAGGCCTCATCAATCTTTTCCGACTGAAGCGCAGCCAGCAAATTGCCGCCTACAGCGCAGCTATAGGCCAGATACTCGTACATGACAGAGTTCTTGTAGCCCTCCCGCAGAAGCCAGTGACGAATTTCATCGTCTTGCGTCTCGACGAGTCTCTCCACAATATGGATTCTGCCCCAGCCATGTACCCGTTTTGCGAGGCTCCACCAAGCCGCGTGGACTTCGCTGTCGTCCAAGGTGCAGCCAAGCGCCACAACGGAGTAGAGCGTGAATTCTTCGTGTAATCCAAGCGTCACCAAGGTGTCGGTATCCTCGGCGGGAAGAAGCAGGCCCAGTAAGGCAATACCAATCTTTACGGCGCCGCGATCCGGGCTTTCCGTGGCAAGCCAGCGTGCTAATGCTCGAAGCTGGCCAATCGGAACATCAGGCGTGCTGCGAATGTTTCGCAGGAGAGGGTCAATTGACCCCAGGGCGCTGTCCTCTACCAGCATGTTGTAGAGCGTCTTGATATTGCCGGCGCTCGGTTCCTTCGCTGCCGTGAGAAGCGCGATATGCAGCTCAGTGCCATTGGCGTCGCTGCTACCGCCTGCATGGTGTCCGAGCGCGCCATCCATCGCCCCGGGTGCCCAGCGAAGTTGGCTACCGCTTCGTTTGTTGACAGCTTCTTCGTCAGGCAGCGTATGCGCCGCTTCCGGTAGCGCTTGTGATGGTGGTGTTTTGAACTCAGCCAGGAAGCGATAGATCGACTTGCGGCCCGTTTCCCAAGGAATGGGAAATTCACCCGGAGTCGCCGTCGACGTTTGCGTTCCGCCCAAGATGTTCTGTAGCCAGCGTTTAATCATTGTGTATCAATCTTTCCGTTCACGCCAAAAGCAATGGCTTCCACCACGGCTCGGTAATCATGCCAATTCCAATGACCAGCATCACAGCAGCCAGCATGCCCATAAAGAATATGGCGCGGTTTTGCGATCGCTGCGCGGCTCTGTTGTAATCCATCAGGGCTCGCTGGCCTTTTATTTGCTCCTCCCGCAGTCGAATGTCGTTGGCGAACCAATCGCTTTCAGACTTCGTGCGCTCACGCTGGCTGTCCAGCATTTGAGCAAGGGTCAGTTCAATCTTGCCGAGAAGTTCGGCCGTCTGCTTGGTTTCCAGATCTGTCATAGCTGCCCAACTAACTCCTATCTTACGAGCTCGCCCCCTCCACAAGAGCGTGGGGTAAGTCTTAAAGCGACCCGATTACGTTTTCCGCCAATGTGCGCGAAGGCTCCGTGCATTCGTGGAGTGCCGGGCGCTCATCGTCATCCTGGACTGCGCTTCACTGCCGGCGCGCCCCCTGCATTTCCGCCTCCAGAGCCGCCATGTAGTCGCTCAAGCGCAAACCTTCCGCTATATGGTTGCGCGCATTGGCAAATTGCGCGGCTGTGAACCGCATCGTGTACCTGAACTTGTCCGGGCTGTCGGAATGCGCCTTCACAGCCAGGCGGCTGATCCGTGCGCTATTCGGGAATTCGGCCAACGCCTGCTCCAGCTCGTTGCCATAGTCCGCATCTGCCGGCGATTTGCCAAGCATATAGCTCTCGGCATACTTCTGCTGATGCAGTACCTTCCAGCCATGGCGGTCGACCGTTGCGAGCTTGTCCTTGCTGCCGGTGCTGGAGTACAGGAAGGCCAGCACATCCAGCGTGCGGATATTGGCGGGATCGGTCTTGTGTGCCGCCTGCAGCTGGGCCTCGTACTGCGCCTGCACCTGTGCCGGTTCGGCAATGCCAAGTTTCGTGAGGTTGTTGACCACCATATACGCGAGCGCCGGCGATGCAGGCAGGTTGGACTTCGTGCCCCAATAACCGGCCGTCTCCAGCAACGGAGTCAATTGCGCTTTAGTGGTGCCGTTGGCAAGTGTGGCACACAGGCTGGCATCGGCCTTGGACTGGCTTTTCGCGAGCGCTGTGTCATAGTCCAGGAAGTCGCGTTTTGGCCCGATATTCCACCAATCGGTTTCCCAGTTGGCGTCCTGGTCCAGCAGTTCGCAGATACCGTCGACCGAGCCACTGCTTGCCTCTGCGAATTTCAGTTCACGTTTTGCGCTGGAATTATGGGTCGCGAAGATCTCGTACATGCCCTCCTCAATGGCAGTGTGGTGCTTGCTGAAATCGACTTTCTTCCAGGCTTCCTTCGCGGCCTGGTAATTGCCCACGACCAGCTGGCACTGCGTCACATAGGCCCACCCGACCGGGATACCCTTGAGAAGATCGCTGGCCAGGGCCTTGTCGTAGTAGCGCAGGGCATCCTTGCAACGGCCCGCACGTTGCTCGTGCATGGCGCGCTCGTATTGGATCAGCGGCTCGTTCGGCAAGAGCTGTTCGGCCTTTAGCATGTAGGCCTCGCTGGCAGCGACATCAACGCGGTACAGCATATTGCCAATCATGAAGTAGTCGACGGCGGTCTTCTTCCCATCTTCGACCAGGGACTTCAGCCTGGCATCGACCAGGCTGCGTTTTCCTTGCTTGATCCACTGGCGCGCTTCGCTGCTATTCGCCGCCGCCAAGTACTTGGGGCTCGATTCCATCAGCTGCTTTTGGAAGTTCGCATCCGCGGTATGTGTTGACGTGACAAACATTGCCAGTCCTGCGAACAGCAGCGAGTTTTTGACCATAGCGAGTCTCTCTCAAGAAGTTGAGGTGTTCTTATCGCACCGTGCGTGGTTCCAGCGTCATGAATTCCACGCCCTGTTTTTTGACCGAAGCCATATTGAACTGGGAAAGCGACGCCTGACCCAGTAGCGGTACACAGTTGGAGCAGACAATGGCGCTAACTTTGCGCAGTTCAAAAGGCCCGACATTGAGCGTATCCAGCACAACCAGTCGCGCGGTGGAGCGACGGCCGTCGGCAAGGCCGATCACGACCTTGGGCTGCAGCACCTTGTAACTCGCCCTGGAACTGGCGAGCATATCTTCGCTGAGGGTGGTCTTGGCGGCCCCGATATCCACAACGAACGCCGTCGGACGCGCGTCACCGATGCGTACCGGTGCGTAGAAATGGTCGCCGGTCTTCGACAGGCGCAGGCTCTTTTGTGCGCCGGCCAGTGCCTGGCCCTGGCGTTCGATCGTCGTTTCGATGGCGATGCGCTGGCCGTCAAAGTAATGCCCGTGACCTTTCTCTTCCAGCGTGGCGTCGAACGAAGCCAGAAGCGCCAGGGCTTCGTATTCCCGCTTCTTCATCACTAGCTGCCTGGCCAGGTCGCCGCGCACATTCACCAGCTTGGGCATGATTGCCAGCGTCTTGTAGTTCCAGTCGATCGACTCGTCGATGCGGCCCACCTTCTCCAGGCTCCGCGCATAGGCTGCGAACAGGTCGTAAGTGCCCTGGCCCATCTCGATGGCTTTTTCCGCCTGGACGATGGCGAGTGCGTGCTTTTCATCCCAGCTATAGATGACCGCCAGGCTCGCAATGGCATGCACATCGGTAGGGTTCATCTTGATGTACTGCACCCAGTTCTTTTCCGCGCAATCGAGTTGGCGCAGCTGCTGGCATTTGACCGCTCCATCGCGGTAGGCTGAAGCGGGATAGGTTGTTGCTGCGAAAACGGGCGTGGCGACAAGCGGCAGGGCCGCCAGCAGGGTGCGGGCGAAGAAGTGCATGGGTGTTGGACGAGGATTTATAAGTTTTTATGTGGCCGCAAGAAAGCGGCCACAAATTATAACCAGTCCATCCATCAGTGTGGCAAATTTGGCAACCAGGTTGGCCTGGCTTATGGTCAGTACGACTTGGCGACGATCAGGTTGATCGGGACTTCAATTGTTGTCCGATCGCGTTAGGAAGAGACTTCCAGTTTGCCGGCGCAGATTGGGCCGCTGAAGCGCCGTTCACTGCAAGCCAATAGTCAAGCGTCGTCCGAGTGCCCTGGCAGTCTGCTCAACGAAGTCCAGCTTGGATGAATGGCGCAAGTCAAACAGGCGATCCACTTGTGGCTGGTGCACATTTAGCATTCGCGCCAAGTCTGCTTTGCGCAACTGCTGTCGCTGCATTTCATTCCATAGGAGTACCTTGGCAGTTTCCAGCGCGGGAAGTGCGACCGTATGTTGGCCCTTGGCCGGAACAGAAGGCAGCGGTACCGGGCGGCGCACATCGAAGTAAATTTCCAACGCAGTAATCAAGGCGTCGACTGCTTCATGCAGTGCTTCCTCGACAGTGTCTCCCACTGAATTAGCTTCAGGAAAATCCGGAAACCCAACCAGAAAGGAGCCGTTACTGTCGGGGGTCAAGGTGACGGGGAAGTTCAACATGGATTCGGTCCCTCAAGTCGAGCCAATGCGTTCATTTCAGTCCGAGGTCGGTCTTGATTTTCTTGACCAATCCGTTACCGATTTCCTTCGCTCCGTGGTCAGGTAATACGCTTGTTCGACCATTCAATTCTATTTTGTGATGGCTGCCACGGCCGGGCGAGAAGACGGCACCTTGCCGCTCCAGCCAACGTCGGAACTCGCTGTATTTCATGGACCTTATCCTGAATAATACAACACTTCTGTTGTGTCTTTGGGCGTAATGTCAACTTGGCTCCTGTTCGATATTGCCGCTGGCAATCATTCACACTTTTGTTCAGGATCAAGCCGTGAATCAGAAGAGCCGGGCACCCGCTTAGAGGTTGCTGGCCGCGCCAACAGTCGACGAAGTCAAATCCAGGCTGAGCGCCGCGCTACCAGACACGGTCCGTGCAAGCCTACCGACTAGACCTGAGCCATGGCCTCTGCCTGCTCCACAGAAATCTGGCAGTGGCGGCCAGGTCGACAAACAGCTGGCTGGCATAGGCGTAGGGACGAACTTTGTTGGAATGTTCAGTGAACTTAGCTGCCGAGCCACAGCCAGCGGTGCTTCAAACTAGCTCATCAATCCTCCGTAATTGTCGGAACGTACAAACTGTATGTTGACAGGTGGGAGAAGGTGGGCTATAGTGCCTCTGCGTAACGCACATTCTGTACGTTCGAAACTTTTCAAGGTTGAGGTAAGAGATGCCAAAATTCGATAAGGTGCTTTCGGCACTGGGCAGCTTTGTCCGTGTCCTTGAAGCGAACCGCACCGGTGCGCTTCTGTTTATCATTATTCAGTTTATTGCTATGTTATCGATTTACATTTTGAGGAAGTAACTCTGTGGTAATTCGCAAATTGACTGAGATTGCCGAGGTCGCCTCGCCACTCACATTTCGTGGCAACTCTGAAGTGTCCGAATATGGCAACGTGAGGTTGCTCGCGATCAAGGACTTAATTGCAATGAATCCTTTTAATGCAGATTTGTTGCCATTGGTGCAAGCAGCGAAGCCATCGAGCCGTATTAGTATTGCTGCGAACGATATATTGATGCCGGCGCGTGGCCAAAACTATCCTGCACGGATCGTAGGAGAGGTTACCGAGACAATTCTGCCAACTGGACAGATTCATGTGATTCGTCCGCATTCCGTTGATCCGAACTATTTGGTATGGTTTTTGAACCGAAAGCCCACGCAGGAACAATTTAGCTCTCAGCTTACTGGTTCGACGATTCAGTCGCTAAAGAAGAGTGATCTGGAACGATTAGAGGTTGAAGTGCCTTCGATGGAAATCCAGAAAATAATTGGCGAACTGACGTTCCTTAAACTTCTTAGGGATATTGCGAGAAGGGAATTGCATGAACTTGAATCGCAGGAACTCGATGAGTTGTGTGCATCGATCGCAAGAAAGGAGAATTGAAGAGAATGTTTTCTGAGACCTTAAAACGCATCGTAGAAATTATGGGTCCGTCGCACGCGTCAAGTTATTTTGGTGCTCTTATTTTTCTGAAGTGGTTATTCAAGAAGAGGCCGGGTTTTGTAAAAATGCTTGGCCTGGAGCAGTTTTCTATACTGAGTTCAGCGCGCAATGGCAATCTTGATGTTGATTTGCAAGACATTTTCGCACGAATCGAGAGGTTTGAATCGAACGAGTACGCCGGGCTATTCAGCTGGATCAATTTCTCAGATCTCCGACCGGCATATTCAGGGAGTAGGCTTCATTATATTGGCGAGATAGTATCGGCCGTTGAAGAGTCGGATCTCGACGAGCCGGCAATGCTAGCTCAGGTCCTTCTATTCGTCGAATCCACCTCTGTCGAAACTCCCACTTCAATCGCGGAATTGATATCGGCTTTGGTGGCCTGCCGCGCTGGAGAGAAAATTTTGGATCCTGTCAGTGGAAGTGCAAGCCTGATATTGTCATGTGCGGATCAAGCCGCAAAGATTACAGCTCTCGAGCGTAATCGTTCTATGTGGTTTTTTGCAAAGCTCAATACCATGATGAGTGGCCACTCGTCGACTCATGTCTATAACGCAGATTGCTTCTCGGACGTGCCTGGAGTGCCGGACAAGTTTGATGTGGTTATCGGCAATCCTCCTTGGGGTATTCGGCTGGATTCCTGGCACGGCGCGATTCGTGCCTTTGATGAGCTGCCGTTCAAGCCGACTGCGAAGTCATTGCTGGATTATGCGTTCGTCCTTGAAATGATTCGACGGATGGATCCTGTGAGAGGACGCGTGGCTGTACTAGTCTCGAACGGCATGCTTACAAGGTCCGGATTCGAGGAGCAAATTCGTCGCTCGTTAATTGAGCAAAACTTACTTGATGCAGTAATTGCTCTGCCCGAAAAAATGTTTGCGAACACTGCAATTGGTGCCTCAATTCTGCTGTTCAAGGCATCGCGCATTTCCAACGATATATTGTTTTTGGATGCTCGACCTCATGCCACTCAATCGCGTGGCCAGAATTCCTTCTCAAACGACGCAGTTGACACAATAGCGTCTATTGTTCAGTCGCCTGAAAGTAGCGATGGGCCATTTAGATTAGTCTCTATCAGCGAGGTCGCTGAGCAGAACTTCACGATATCTGTACCAAGGTACGTGAACACTGCTCCTAGCAGCGAGCATTTGAGCATAGAGTCTATGCTAGAGCGAAAGGCGACGCTTAAAGTCGAAGTTGATCAGCTTTCTGATCGAATCGATGTGCTTGTGAATGAGTTGCGAAGCAGAATGCTCCTGTGATCTGGCGACCATTACATTCTAGACGCTATCGACTCCATTGCTTCGAGTTGGCACCTAACCTCTACGCTGGCGCGGCCGCTGCATTTCCATTCCGCGTTAACAGCGTCCCGTGTATAGTTCTGCGCGGCGGTTTTGCGGAAACGGTGCAACATTTCGTTCAACTGCACCTCAACAGGGCTTCCTGATGGCGATCGAACTCGTGAAGTTCGAATTACTCTTCGCCCTCGCCGAACACCCTGCGCACCGGCACTGTGCCGTGTAAGCCTTCCGAGTCGATCTAGACCATGGCTGCTGTCTGCTTTACATCGGCCCTGCTTGGTGCCGCCACTCTGGCAGTTCAGGACTAGTAATCCCAATCCTCATGCCTCACGGGTAAACTGTTCAACTGCTTTCGCAATTGCTGCCAATGCGGCAAGCACAAATCCATTAACGCCGAAAACCTTGCATTGTGTGTAGGTTCCAGCAGGTGCACCAGCTCGTGAACCACAATGTATTCCAGGCACTCGGGAGGCTTTTTGGCAAGATCGGTGTTGAGCCGGATATAGCCTGACTTCGGCGTACAACTTCCCCACTTGGTCTTCATTCGCTGCACGAAGAATCGGTTTACTTTGACACCAAGTACCGCTTCCCATTTTTCGAGAAGCGACGGCACCGCATTGCGCACCTGCTGCCTGTACCAAGAATCCAGTACCTCCTCGCAGCGGACCTGGTCAGCATCATGGCGCACCTGCAAGTACAATTTCCGAGGGCTCAGGTTGATGCAAGGTAGGGCATCTACATGCGCAATCTCCAGCAGATAGCGTTTGCCCCAAAGGTAGTGGCTTTCCTTATTCAGGAATTCACGAGGTGTCTCGCGTTCCTGAGACTGCAACTTGCGCTGTTGGGAGCGAATCCAGCCCAGTTTCGACACAACAAACAGTCGAATCGTATCTAATGGCATTCCTTGGGGCGCTGCTACGCGCACCTTACCGGCAGGCGGCAGTACGCTCAGGTGCACGTGCTTGATGGCTTTGCGGGTAACCTCCGCGTGTAGTTCTCCCAAGTCGAGTATGTCTCTCACGAATCAATACTCCTTCTGCGCGAAGACGATGGGGAACAAGCGATTCACCTCCTTGATATCTTGCAGCACTTCGAACATCGCCTGTTTGACCATCTGCTCTTTCGCCACCACGCCACGCCAACCATCCGGCCGCTTAGCTTTGATTGCGGCATCCAGTTTCAACGCCGTATCCAACGCGACCGTCTTGCCTGCATAGGGAGCATTCGGCTCCTGTGCAGCGTCGGCAGCCACGTAATCCTTGAGGTTGTTGTACAAGGCGAGTTGGCCCGTTGACTTTAACTGCGCCGGCGTGTCGTCGGCCTTGCCGAAGCTCACTTTCTTGGCCACATCCGCGATGCGAGCGAGGTACTCCTCATATTCAATAGCCCTCTCTTTGCGCAGGCGAATGATCTCGTCCAGCAGCGCCGACATTTTCGCGAAGTAGGCAGGGTCTGTCAGTTGCTCTTTTAAGATCTTACTGCGAACGTTGTTCTCGATCGTTTCGGCGATGGACTCCCTGTTACCCTTCATATCGCCCAGGCGCTCTGCAATCGCGTCGGCAATACCTGTCTTGACGATTAAGTCTAGCAGGCCAATGCCGTCAAACGGAGAAATCTTCCTCGGCGCTTGGGCCTCGATGTAAGTGTCGATGAGGTGGCGCATGTCAGCCTCGTATGGCTTCAAGTCCAGCGACTCTCCGGCTGCCTTACGGATGATCTCACGGAGATTCAGGTAATGCTTCTGAAGTGCTTTCAGGTGCTCGATCTGCTCGAGCGTGTAGCCCGCTACCTCCAGTTCGTCGGCTAGGTTTGCATACGCACGTACCAATGCCACCACGGCCTTGTAGAGCGCTACGCGGTAGGGTTCACGCGCCTTCAGGTCGTCGGCAATCTCTGTGTTGCCGCAGAAGTAGTGGATATGCTCCAGGTCGCCCTTGGGCGGCTCTACCGGCTCGCATAGTAAAGCCAGGGCCTCGACAGCATCGCTCAGGCGTTCGCGGCCGGCTTCCAGGCGGTCCTTAACTAGGATTTCTGGGTCGCTTCCGCCGGCGCTGTGGTCTAACTCGGAGGTGTAGACGGCAATAGCCTTCTCTACCTTCTTGAAGAGGTCTTTGTAATCGACGATATAGCCGAACTCCTTGTCGTCACCATCCAGCCGATTGGTACGGCAGATGGCCTGGAACAGGCCGTGGTCTTGCATCGACTTATCGATGTACAGATAGGAGCAAGGCGGCGCGTCGAAGCCCGTCAGCAGCTTGTCCACCACGATCAGCAGTTTCATTTGCGCGGGCGCCTTGATGAAGCGGTCCTTTACTTGCTGCTCGTAGGTTTCAGTCTTGGTTTTGCCGGGCTCGGCTACCACATCATTAAGCAACTCGATGTAGGTGTTGTAGATAAACTGCTTGTCGGTATCGGTGTTGGCTCCCGTCTCTTCTTTACTTACGTCCGAGGCATGCGGGTTGTACGAGGTAACTACCGCGCAGCGGCCCTTGAACACCGTCTTACCAAACAGCACGAAGTACTTGCAAGCCTCGTAGATGCTGGAGGCAACGAGGATGGCGTTGCCGCGCTCGCTCGATAGCCGCGGCTTCACGGCGAAGTCGAACACGATATCAGCAACCACACGGTCCATGCGGGCCCGCGAGCTAAGCACGTTCTGCATCGTGCCCCACTGCTTCTTCAGCTCGTCCTTCTGCCAATCGTTCAGCCCCTTGGTCTTGGCCTCGAACCACTGGTCGATCTGATCGGTGTTGCCGAGCTTCTGGTCGATGTCTCGCGCTTCGTAGACCAGATCCAACACGACCTTATCCTCCACCGCCTCTGCGAACTTGTAGGTGTGGATATAGCCGCCAAATACTTCCAGACTGGTCTGCGCGTCACCTTTCAGCAGCGGTGTGCCAGTAAAGCCAATGAACACCCCATTGGGAATCATCGCCTTCATCAGTCGGTGTAGCTTGCCACCTTGGGTGCGGTGACATTCGTCCACGAAGACGTATATCTCGCCCTGTGTCTGGCTGGGCCGGGCTGCCAGGTCGCGCAGGAAGGCCTCGAAGTCATCCACGTCGCGCCGGCCAAACTTGTGCACTAGCGAGCACAAGAGGCGCGGGTTTGGCTGCGCCAGTTGGGCCATGAGGTCGCGTCCGCTTTGGCTACGGTGAATGGTCTCGCCAGCGTCAGTGAAGACACGCTCGATCTGTTTGTCTAGTTCATCACGGTCTGTGACGATGGCTACACGCGCCGCCGGCTTATTCTCTAGGAGCCACCGTGCCAACAGCACCATCAGGATGCTCTTTCCAGCGCCCTGAGTGTGCCAAATAATACCGCCCCGCCGCTGCTGCACATGTGTCTGCGCTGCCTTGATGCCGAAGTACTGATGAACGCGCGGCAGCTTCTTGATGCCGCCGTCGAACAGTACGAAGTCATGGATCAGCTCAAGCAGACGAGCCTTATTGCAAAGCTTGGCCAAATACTTATCGAGCTTGTAGCTCGCATTGTCGGTCTCGTCTTCCTTCCATGTCAGGAAGTACTTCTCCTGTGTCTCGATGGTGCCGTAGCGCAGGCCTTCGGAGTCGTTGCCGGCCAACACCAGCTGCACCGTGCTGAAGAACCAGTCATTGAACTCGGGTTGCTGGTTCGACAAGCACTGGCGGATGCCCTCTCCAAGACTAACACGGCTGTTCTTCAGCTCCAGTACGCCAACTGCAATGCCATTCAGGTACAGCACGATGTCGGGCCGACGCTCGTAGCCGCCCTTGAGAGTCACTTCCTCGGCAATGGCGAAGTCGTTCTTGGAAGGCGTGTCCCAGTTCACTAGATGAACAGTCTCATTCACTTCACCAGCTGCGACCTTAACTGACACGCCGTAGCGCAGCAACTGATACACCGCCTGGTTGGCTGCATACAGCGTACGCCCATGCAACAGGGCTTCGGAACGAACCCTGTGCAAGGCTGCGCTGATATGCGCTGGGCTGTAGTCCTGGCCCGTCAGGTGTCCTGTCAGCAGCCCTTCCTCGACGCTATGGTTACCCTCGCGCTCTGACCAGTCGCCCAGGTAGCGATAGCCTAGCTTCTGGGTGAAGAGATCGATCACCCGTTCTTGGGTAGCGCGTTCGGGCTTGCTGACGTTGTTCATCCGGTTTCCTCTCTGCGCAGCTCTTGCGGCTGGCGTTAGTGCTTGATTAGCTTGAAGCTCACCTGATAACGATAAAAGGTGATGGTCGGAACAGCCAACAAGGCCCAGCGCAGCTTCTGGTCATCGTCCAGCGCAATGATCGCGCCTTCAATGGTCTGGTGTGGCTCGGCGATTTGCTCCTTCACATAGCCCATGTAGCGCAAGATTTGGCCAACCACAACGTCCGACGCACGGCCGCGCTTAAGTTCCACGACCAGAAGGCGTTGACTGTCCTTGCTGATGGCCAAGATGTCGATGGGGCCGGCATCGGTGCCGTATTGCTGGCCAACCAATTCACCGTCTTCTTCGTAAATCTTGAATTGCTGGGCCAGCTCCGTCTGCTCCCAGTTCTTCACTAGGAAGTCCTCCAAGTGCTTCTCCATTGCAAAGGCGACAGGGTCTTCTACTACCGGGTCAGTGGCGATGATATTTGGCGCAGACTGGCCTGGCAAGGCAGCCAGGAATTGCTCGATCTCTTGGTGGTACTCGCTGATGTTGGCCACTGTCAGCAAGGAGCCAGAGGAATTGCGCAGTGCCTCGCTCATGGCAGAGCGGTCAATGGCGATAGGTAGCCACTTTACCTCGCGGCGATGAGGCAGCACCTGCCCGGGCGCGTAGTAATAATCGCCTTGCACTTTGCCCACGTAGTAGCGGCCAGTGCCGTCGGGGCAAAGTACCACATCGCCGTCGCGGATACCCTTGGCCACCGTCCATAGGGCTCCGCAGGCCAGGCCTGCCGCGATCTTGCTCTTCTCAGGGTGACCGGCCAGGAACACTGGGATAAAGGCGGCGTTGAACTCTCGCCACTGCTCCGGCAATTGGCCGCTGAGATCCTGGTGGATCTCGTAGTTGGCACCGATGAAGCCGCCGGCCATGCATTCGGCCGCATGAGCGCTCTGGCGGCCCAGCATCACGCGGTAATAGCCCTTGATGGGGTGGGTCATGCGGTGGGCTCCACTAGGCGGATGCGGCCGGTCAGAAGCGTTTGAGCTATGGCTTGTTTAAGGGCTCGAGCCTTGGTCAGCCGTGCTTCGATCGCTTCAATTTCTCCTTCGAGGTCTGAAAGTACTCCAACAATCGCAATCTGCTCACCCTTTGTAGGGGGCAGGCTAATTTCAAAGTTGAGAAAGGTTGGCAACCTTAACGAATCAACTGTCGCCTTCACTGAGTTCCCCATGGCGTGAGCTCCAAAAAAAATACGCATGTAGAAAAACAAGAAGCGGCCTACTACCTCATCGCTGAAGCCGGTGACGCCGTACACGCGCTGGTGCAACGCAAAGCGGCCATGAATGTAGTGGAATATGCTACCGATGCCGCCTTCACCTGGTACCAAGATCGCTTCGCAGTCGTGGGTGTAGGTGTCGATTCGCTCGACCGTTTGGGAGCGCACGAAGAATGGGTACTCGGCGCCCTCAACCTTGTCTTGGTTGTTCATGGCCCCCGTCTTGACGTTCGCAACTTCACCGAGCAGAGCGGTCTTCCACTTGCCAGCGAACCCGGGGAGCCGCCGCCTTCCGGTGAGAAGTTCCTGCATGGTGCCTTGCTTAATTTGGCGTTTCTTAGTCAGCAGTTGTTCCAATGAGTCGATCAAGGCATCGGCGTCGCCCAGTGCATCGGCAATCGCGGTCTGCTCTTGGGCGGTTGGCGGAACGGCGACCAGCACCTCATGAACGCCAGTTAGGCTCATCCCGGCCTTCGCGCCTGCATCGGTCATGGCCTTGAATCGACGTTGTGCAGCTGCACCGGCAAGGAAGTATGCGATGTATCGGCTGTTGACGTCCGCTGGCGGGAGCCGCACCAGTGCGATGTGTTGATTAATGTACGCCGGCAGATCAATTTCGTGCGTAACCAAACCAATGATGCCGATGTCAGCTGTTATTGATATGAGGACGTCCCCGTCTTCCAGCGCTGTTCGCAGTCCTTCGCTGTTGTTGAGCGGGACGGCAACGTAGCGTAAGTCTTCCAAAGACGGGTAAATGCGCGACCGCGATAGGTTCGTGATACGGATAAACGGCGAGCCGAAGTCAGAGTAGTACGCCGCCCATCCCCGGGATCCGCTAGTGATAAATGGTTCAAACGCGCCCAATTCGACCACCTTCCAGTCAGACGGAAGTGCACCTAGCTCGGTATGGCAAGCTGTTCGAATATGGACAGCAGATTGCTCCTTCACTCCCATGCGAACCCCATCTTCGCCAGATGTCCTGTCACGAGCTTCTCCAGTTTATCCACCTGTTGGATCAATTCTGGCATCGTCCGTCCATAGCGATCGGCCAGTTCCTTTACCCGCTCAGTCAGTGCTTGGCTCACCCGGCCCAATTCGCCATGAACTGCCCCATCCAGCGCCGCCATCCACTTGTGGTCCACCACAAGGGTCTTCACCTCGTTTGGTGTCAAAGTGGCATAGTGTGCTAACGCCTTAGCATCCAGTCCGGCGTCCAGCATCTTGATCCGTTTTTTCAGACTGCTGGCCTTCTCCGCCAGGCCCAGCCACTGCTTCAGCACAGTTAGTTCTTCGTCGGCGTACGTATCGTGCCCAATCTCTTTGATGCGCGACTTGATCTCCTTGTCGTTGATCTTGTCGAAGCCGCCGAACACGGCATCGTCAACGCTATTTTCTTCTTCCAGCTCGGTCTGCTCAGCCTGGGCGCTCTCCAGTTCCGCCCTCAGTTGGTCCAGTTCGGCTTTCTCGGCGGCGAAGTGATGTTTCACAAGCAAGGCCTTGGGAACCAGATCGCAGGCCCATCCTTTGTCCACGGTCTTACCCGGTGAGCCGTCCTTGTTCTTTTTGGTCTCTATCACTCGGTAGGGTTCGGCCCTCCAGCCGCCTTCGGCGATCAGGTAGGCGTCATCCTGCATAGTTTCGCCCCAATAATCCATTAGGTGCTGATAGACGGCGTAGGGGTCGATTAGTCTAGCAGGCGTCGGCTGGTGTTCGTAGTGGTGTAATAGGCCTTCAGCCCCGCTGACCAAGTCTTTAGGATGGAAACCACCCTTCTCGAGCGATTTGAGGCGCGTCACCGCCGCCTTGCGCCAGTTGTCAAAGTGCGCGTTCATTGCTGCGGTGAGGGCCTCGAACTCCGGGTGCTGGTGGATGGTAAATTTGACGGCGGCCGGCGCCACGGCCAAGTCGAGGTAGCCCGGTCGCCGGTGTTTGAACAGGGCAATCCGCAGCTTCGGGCACACTTTCCAGTAGCGCCCGAGCGCTTGCACGTCTGCCTCGGGGATACCGCCGTTGAGATGAGCGTCAATGTCCTGCTGGTCTTCCGGTGTGCTGCTGTCAATGTAGCGAGGTAGGTTGAGATTGAAGTCATTCTTCTCGATCTCATCCATCCCCACCATGCGTGCGTAGCGAGGGTCGCTGTCGTCAAGCGTCGTAAAGGTATCAACAATGCGATGGATGTCGCGCTCGCGCAAGCGGTTCTTCGGGCCGTCCTTCATATAACCTTGCGCTGCGTCGATCATGAAGATACCTTTTCGTGCGGCGGCACTGGCTTTGTCGATCACGATAATGCAGGCCGGGATGCCTGTGCCGTAGAAAAGGTTGGCCGGCAGTCCGATGATGGCCTGGATGAGGCCACGCCGCACCAAGCTCTTACGGATTTCGGCCTCGGCATTGCCGCGGAACAGCACGCCATGCGGCAGGATGCAGGCGGCACGTCCAGTGCTTTTGAGCGAGCGGATGATGTGCAGCAGATAAGCGTAGTCGCCCTGCTTGTCGGGAGGTGTGCCGAAGCCATCGAAGCGCTTGTAGGCATCGCCCACCAGGCCGTTGCTCCAACGCTTGTCGGAGAATGGCGGATTAGCCACCACATAGTCGAAGGTCTTGAGCTGGTCGCCTTCCAGAAACTTGGGATCAGCCAGCGTGTTGCCTTGCTCGATCACCGCACCGGGATTGTGGTGCAGGATCATGTTCATGCGGGCTAAGCCGCTGGTGGCCTCCTCCTTCTCCTGACCGTAGACGCTGATGGGAGTGCGCGCGGCCTCGGCGACTTTCAGGAGCAGCGAGCCAGAGCCGCAGGTCGGGTCATACACTGTAGTGTTGTGGCTAGTTTTGGCCTTGGCTATGCCCAAAACCTGGGCCATCACGCGGCTCACCTCGGCCGGCGTGTAGAACTGACCCTTGCTCTTGCCACTTTCGGTGGCGAAGTGGCGCATCAAGTATTCGTAGGCGTCGCCCAGGATGTCGTCGCCATCGGCGCGGTGGCGGCTGAAGTCCAGGTCCCTCGATTCGAAGATGCTGATCAGATTGGTTAGCTTGTCAACCTTCTCTTTGCCTTGGCCCAGCAACGCATCGTCGTTGAAGTCTGCCTTGATGCGCAGGCGGTTAGCCTCTTCGAGCGGGCGCACGATTTTCTTGTTTATCTGATCGCCAATGTCGCTCTTCCCTTTAAGCGCAACCATGTCAGCAAAGCTTGCTCCAGCGGGGATCTGAATAGGGGCGAAAGGCTGTCCTGCGTATTTGTCGCTAATGTACTTGATGAACAACAGGACCAGTACGTAATCCTTGTACTGGCTGGCGTCCATGCCGCCACGTAATTCGTCGCATGAGGCCCAGAGTTTGGCGTAAAGGTCTGACTTCTTGATTGCCATTTGTAGATTCGAGGGTAAATCTGAAAAAGAAAGGGGCCCACATAGCATTCGGGCCCCTTGTTCAGGTTCTTAAAGTAGCCCCCAAATTAACAGCTAGGGGCACCAAAACCTACGTTAAACGTCGATGTTACCTGCACGCAGCGCGTTGGTTTCGATGAAATTGCGTCGCGGTTCCACATCATCTCCCATCAGCGTAGTGAAGATCTGGTCAGCGGCAATCGCGTCTTCGATCTGCACCTTCAGCAGGCGGCGGACGGTTGGGTCCATGGTGGTTTCCCACAGCTGCTCTGGATTCATCTCGCCCAGACCTTTGTAGCGCTGC
>Ga0102595_100727_pt1 | contig 19423 bp, 17 predicted proteins | sample Araplaol_mTSA_r2_2_FD_76864 | JGI IMG/M metagenome (GOLD analysis project Ga0102595, IMG submission 76864) | Arabidopsis root microbial communities from North Carolina, USA - plate scrape MF_Col_mTSA_r2 (SPADES assembly) (version 2) | ecosystem: Host-associated > Plants > Roots > Endosphere...
GTTGGCCGTGCGCTGGACGCCTTGCCCCTGGAGCAGCGCGCCGTGGTCTGCCTGACTTATTACCACGGCATGGCTTACCAGGAGATCGCCGAGACCTTGAGTTGCCCAGTAAATACCGTCAAGACGCGCATGTTCCATGCACGCCTGCGATTAAAGGACATGTTGTCCGACCATATGGAAGAAACAAATTGACGTCCTCCTCGCCCTAAAGGACGGGGATTCCTGCAACCAGCGTCGCACGCCCGCGACGGAGAATGTTTATCGCAGCATTGAGATCACGATCATGTACCGCACCGCAACCACTGCACGTCCATTCTCTTATTCCAAGCCCTGCGATACCTCTCGGCCGCGAAGCGGGCAATGCGCCACAATTCGAGCAGGTCTGGGTGGTAAAGCGTTCGTCCACTTCCACATACCGCGCGCCATGCTTAACAGCCTTGTACGCCAGCATCTTCCGGAAGGACGACCAGCCAGCATCAAACACGGACTTCGCCAGGCTGGTCTGGGCGAGGCCGGCAGCATTAACATTACCGACAGCAATATGGTCGAAGTCGCGAGCGATCTTCAACGATTCGTTATGCAGAAAATCGATCCGGCGGCGCGCCGTATAGGCATGGATAGCCTTGATCATGCGCCGTTTGTGCGCGCGCTGTGCCATCGCGAGCGCCGCTTCGGCCTTGCGGTAGAAACCAGGCGCAGGAATTCTCCTGGTATCAGACAGCACGGCCAAGTCTTTCAAACCCAGATCAATGCCAACTCCATAATTGAGCGGACGAACTGGCGGTTCGGCAACCTCGATCGCGATATTGAGGAACCAGTTGTCCCGGCTGTCTTGCGAAAAGCATGTTCCATCCTTGATCTTGCCCTCGGGCAGGGGCCGCGAGTTAAACACTCGGAAGGTATGTCCCGCGAAGCGAAACGCATCGCCTTCCCGATGCAGGTCGCGCCCCTTACAAGGCACCCAGCCCAGAGTTCGACGCCCACGGTAACGCAGATACGGCCGACGGTGTTGCCCGCGGGATTTGGCGTACTGTTCGCAAACAGCATTGATGCTGCCGGAATGCAGTCCAAGTTCTTTGCTGCTGCCCTTCGTCAGATTGTTCAAGTCAAACCCTGTCAGCCAAGGGCGCCCGAACCGCAGGGCATCCTTCTGCCGGTCGTTGCAGTAGTTCCAGACGAAATTCACCGCGCGGGCCCATTGATTGAGGAGCCCGTTAAGCGATTTCACCCGATAACGATAGACGAGAATCATACTGTGAGTTTACACAGTATTTCACTAACCTCAAGGAGAACGACTGCTTCGGCGTGGCTTTTTACAGGGCCTGAATTGCTGCGCAATTCGCAGTCGCCTCCTTTCACTCCCCGCACTGAAGGGCGGGGTTTCTCGGAGCAATGCTGATGAACATGCAAGACCCATCGAACGTTGCGCAGCACCAGGACGTGCAGCCGTTGCTGCCCTGGTATGCCGCCGGCTCGCTGGCCGACAGCGAGGCAGAGCGCGTGCAGCAGCATTTGCGCGAATGCCCCGAGTGCCGCGCCGAGCTGGCCTGGCAGCGGCGCCTGATCGAAACGGCAGCCCCGCTGCCCGCCGCACTGGACCAGGAGCGCGCCCTGGCGCGCCTGATGGCGCGGCTGGACGAGGCGCCGGCCCCTTTGGCCCAGCCCGTCAGCAAACCATCCCCGGCGGCGCCAGCGCCTTCCCGCTTCGCCAGTGCCTTGCTGGACTGGCTGCGCGGTCCCGGCGACTGGAAGGGTTGGGCCATCGCGGCGCAGGCCCTGGTCATCGTGCTGCTGGCGGCAAAAATGCTGCCGGCCGGAGCGCCGCCTGATTACAAAGCGCTGGGCAGCGCGCCCGCCGCCACGCCCGACCTGCTGGTGGTGTTCAAACAGGACGCCAGCGTGCAGGACGTGCAGCGGCTGCTGAAAATATCCGGCGCGCACCTGGTTGGCGGGCCGACCGCCACCGGGGCCTGGCTGCTGGATGTCGAAGCGGCACAGCGCAGCGCCGTGCTGGCAGCGCTGCGTGCCGATCCCGCAGTCGAAATGGCCGAAGTGCTGGCAGCGGAGGGCAAGCAGTGAAGCGTTGGGCAGCATTGATCGTTTGCATGTTGTGGGTGTACGCCGGACTGCCCGGCGCGCAAGCGGGGCAAGGTGAGCCCGGCGTCCCCGGCGTTGCTGCTCCGGCCGCAGCGGAAATCCTCGTCATGCTGCACCTGCCTGCGCCGCATTTCCGGGCCGATGGCTACAGCGGCGCAAGCTACCGGGACGATGCCGGCCGTCAGGCGCGCCAGCGCATTGCCGCTACGCTGGCGCGCGAACACGGTATGCAGCTGATGGAAGACTGGCCGATGCCGGCGCTGAACGTGGATTGCTACCGCATGCGCCTGGCCGCTGGCCAGGACCCCGCCGCAGTGCTGGCCGCGCTGTCGCGCGACAGCCGGGTGGCATGGGCGCAGGCCATCCAGGACTTCAGCGCGCAAGGCGCGGCGTCGGGCGCAGCCACTGGCACAGGCGACCCGCTTTACCGCGTGCAGCCTGCGGCAGCGCCGTGGCAGCTGCAACAGCTGCGCAAATCGGCCACCGGCCGCAAGGTGCTGGTGGCGGTGATCGACAGCGGCGTCGAGGCCGCGCATCCTGACCTGGCGGGCCAGGTGGCAGTTCAGGAAAATTTCGTTGACGGCCAATCCTACGTGGCGGAAGAACATGGCACTGCGGTAGCGGGGGTCATCGCCGCGCGCGCCGATAACGGGATCGGCATCGCGGGCATTGCACCGGACGCGCGCCTGATGGCCCTGCGCGCCTGCTGGCAAGCCGACAGCGGGACGCGCTGCAACAGCTTCACGCTGGCGAAAGCCCTCAATTACGCTTTGCTGCACAACGCGCAAGTGATCAACCTGAGCCTGTCCGGACCACCGGACCGCCTGCTGCAGCAACTGGTCGGCGTGGCGCAGGCGCGCGGCATCCGCGTGGTGGGCGCGATCGACCCCACCCGCAGCGATGGCGGCTTTCCGGCCAATAGCCCTGGTGTGTTCGCCGTCGCCGCCGACGATGCGCCGCACCACGGCGAGCAATGCCTGCTCGCGCCAGGACGCGACGTGCCGACCACCATGCCGGGCGCGCGCTGGGGCATGGTTTCCGGATCGTCCTACGCTGCCGCACATGTGAGCGGCATGCTGGCCGTGATCGGCGAACTCAAACCGCAGTTAAGCGGCGAGCGCCTGCACGAGGGAATCGTGCGCGCCAGCGGGCCCGCACCGTTGACGGGGATAGATCTTTGCGCCACCATCATGCGCATTACCGGTAAATGTTCTTGCGCATGCCCCAATCCTTCCACCGAAAACCTGGCACGTTCGCCCTGACGGGGCTGGCCTGCATCTTTGCAGCGAGTGCGCAGGCACAGGTGAGCGGCAGCGCCGGCATTGTGTCGGACTATATGTATCGCGGTATCTCACTCAGTTCAGGCAAGCCGGCTGCCCGGCTGTCGCTCGATGTCGATGGCGCCAATGGCTGGTTTGCCGGCGGCCAGGTGGTCAGCGGCCAACTGGCGCCGCAATCGCACCGCAACGCGCAGTGGCTGGGGTACGCGGGCTACGCACAGCGCCTGCCATCCGGACTGTCCTGGGAGGCCGGGCTTTCCGCCTACGCCTTCCACGGCGCGCCGGACTGGAACTTCCGCGAGATGTTCGTCGGCATGTCCTTTGAAAACTACTCAGCGCGCCTGCATTATTCGCCGGACTACCTCGGCTTTGGCGAGCGCACGGTATATGCTGAACTCAACGGCGGCGGGCCATTGGGCAATGCCTGGCGCTACTTCTGGCGCGGCGGCTACCTGTCGGCGCCCGGACACGCGGGCAGCAGCCGCGCCGAGGGCCGCATTGGGGTCGGGACGGCTATCGAGGGCTGGCAGATGCAGCTGTCCCTGGATGCGGCCCGCCTGCGCCGGCAGGGTGGCGGCTATGGCAGCTACTCCAGTGAACCTTCGAGCAAGGTACACAGCAAACTGGTTCTCGGGCTGGCGCGCGGCTTCTGAAATTGATCCAGGTCATTCCGGGAGCCGGGTCTATCGCTTAGGCTGGGCGAAAGGAGTGAACCATGGGATACGCATTACGTGCCAGGCGGCTTGGCATCGACACTTACCAGCAACCGGTGGCCTATATGCGGCGCGACTGCAAGGTGTGCCTCGCCGAAGGCTTTGAAGCGCAATCGCGCATTGAACTGCAATGCGGAGCGCAAACCGTGGCCGCCACGCTGAACGTGGTCGATGGCGGCCTGCTCGATGAGCAGGACATCGGCCTGTCCGAAGCAGCGTGGGAAGCATTGGGCGCGGCGCCGGGCGTGGCAATCAGTGTTCGCCACCCGGCCCCGCTGGCTTCCTTCGCGGCTGTGCGCGGCAAGATCCATGGCCGGCCGCTGGATGACGCGGCGGCGCAAACCATCGTTGCCGATATTGCGGGTGGCCGCTACCCTGATATTCACCTCTCCAGCTTTATCACGGCCTGCTCCGGCAACCGCCTCGACCTGGCCGAAACCATCGCCCTGACGCGCGCCATGGCCGCCGCCGGCCAGAGCATGCACTGGCCTTCGCAAGTGGTGGTGGACAAGCACTGCGTCGGCGGCTTGCCGGGCAACCGCACCACGCTGCTGGTGGTACCCATAGTTGCGGCCTGCGGCATGACGATGCCCAAGACTTCTTCGCGAGCGATAACTTCGCCGGCCGGCACGGCCGACACCATGGAAACCCTGGCGCCGGTGGCAATCGGCATCGACGCCATGCGCCGCGTGGTGCAGCAGGAAGGCGGCTGCATCGTATGGGGCGGCAGCGTGACCCTGAGTCCGGCTGACGACGTGCTGATCAGGGTCGAGCGCCCGCTGGAACTCGATAGCGACGGGCTGCTGGTCGCCTCCGTGCTGTCGAAAAAACTCGCGGCTGGCGCCAGCCACGTGCTGATCGACATTCCGGTGGGCCGCACCGCCAAGGTGCGCTCCGGGGAAGCGGCGCGCCAGCTGGCTGCGCGCCTGGAGGGCGCCGGCGAGGCCCTGGGCCTGGCGGTCCAATGCATCCAGAGCGACGGCAGCCAGCCGGTCGGCGTCGGTATAGGCCCGGCACTGGAGGCGATGGACGTGCTGGCAGTGCTGCAAGGCGCGCCGGATATGCCGCAGGACTTGCGCCAGCGCGCACTCACGCTTGCTGCCGGTGTGCTGGAACTGGGCGGCCGTGCCGCGCCCGGCGAAGGCCTGGCACTGGCCACCCGGACGCTGGATTCCGGTGCTGCGTGGGCCAAGTTCCAGGCCATCTGCGCAGCGCAGGGCGGCTTGCGCCAGCCGCAGGTTGCGGCCTGCATCCATGTACTGGAAGCGCGCCACGCCGGCCGGGTGGTCGCCATCGACAACCGCAAGCTGGCCACCCTGGCCAAGCTGGCCGGTGCGCCGCGTGCGGCAGCAGCCGGGGTGCGCTTCTTCGCGCCGCTTGGCAGCAGGCTCGAAGTCGGGCAGCCATTCCTGGCTATCCATGCCGATACGCCGGGCGAGCTGGCCTACGCGCTGGAATACGCCGAGGCCCAGAGCAACCTGGTCACGGTGGAGGATGCATGAGCAGGATTCTCGTCATCCAGGGCCACCCCGATCCGGCTGGCGGGCACCTGTGCCATGCCCTGGCCCAAGCCTATGCCGACGCCGCAGGCGCCGGCGGCCACCAGGTGCAAGCCGTCATGCCCGCCACGCTGGACTTTCCCTTGCTCGCCAATGCGCACGAATGGGAGGAGGGCGAGGTGCCGCCGGCCCTGGCCCCGGTCCAGCGCTTGATCGCCGAGGCTCAGCACATCGTGATCTTTTATCCGCTCTGGCTGGGCGACATGCCGGCCATCCTGAAAGCTTTCCTGGAGCAGGTCGCACGGCCCGGTTTCGCGCTGGAGCGCAAGGCAAAGAACCCGCTGCACGCAGGCCTGCTGTCCGGCCGCAGCGCACGTGTGGTGGTCACGATGGGCATGCCGGCGCTGTTTTATCGCTGGTACTTCTGCGCCCACAGCCTGAAATCGCTGGAGCGCAATATCCTCAATTTCGTCGGCATTTCGCCGGTGCGCAAGACGCTGGTCGGCGGCGCAGGGAAGATGGGTGCGGCAGCGGTGGCGGGCTGGCGCCAGCGCATGCAAGTGCTAGGCGCCAAGGGGATCTGAGGGCTAGCGGCGCGGCGTGTCGTTGCGCGCCAGGATGGCGCGGTTCAGGCGTTCCATCGTTTCCGCCGGCACGTCGCGGCTGCATACGATGTGGCGCTTCAGGCCGGGCGGCATGTCGGCGAAATCGATCAGTACCAGCGATTGCAGCTCTGGATACTTGAGCCGCAAATAGTTCCAGTCTTCACGGTCCACGAACAGGTAATCGGCGCGGCCGAAAGCAACCATGCGGAACATGGCCGACGTTTCCACGGTGCGGCGCATGATGCGGTTCTGGCTGGCGGCGATCAGGGCGTCGAGTTCCGGGCCGTAGGAAACGCCATCGATCACGGCCAGCGTCAGCGTCTTATCCGACAGCAGCGACTTCAGGTTCGGGTGGGAGCGGATGCGGGCCGCAACCGCCGGCACGGCCAGCACGGCATGCGGCAAGTCGGCGTGCAGCGGAACCGAGAACTGTGCCACCGCTTCGCGCTCGGGCAGGCGGTACCAGCTGATCGAGCAGTAGTTCGGGTTGCCGTGGCTGAAATTGGCCCAGATGCGTTTTTGCGGTTCATTGACGAAGACCGCCGGCACCCCGGCAGCGGCAAACACCTGTTTGGCGCGTTCCAGCATGAAGCCTTTCGCGACCTTGCCCTCATCAAAATAATAATAGGGCGGCTTTTCGCGCCAGGCCACGGTTAACGGCGCTTCCGCCAGCACGCTTGCCGCGCTGGCCGATGCAAGCAACCCGATTAAACATTTCTGCAACATGCTGCCATTATAATAGGATGAAGCCCGCAGAAAGGAGTAGCAATGTTCAGCCGTCCCCACGTAGCACCCCGCATGTTTGACGATCCTTCCGCAGCACTGGCCCAGGTCCGGGCAATTTACGATGATAGTATCCGCTTCCTGCGCGAATCCCTGCAGCGCTTTGTCGAAGGCGAAACGCCCACCGAGCGCGTACGCGCCTGCTACCCCTACGTGCGGGTGCAGACCGAAACCGTTGCGCGCGCCGATTCCCGCTTATCGTACGGCTTTGTTGCCGGCCCTGGCGCCTTCGAGACCACGTTAACGCGTCCCGACCTGTTCGAAGGCTATTACACCGAACAATTCCGCCTGCTGCTGAAAAACCATGGCCAGCAGCAGATGCAGATCGAGGTAGGCCTGAGCTCCCAGCCGATCCCGATCCACTTCTCCTTTGCCGAGCATGACCATATCGAGGGCAGCCTGAGCGCCGAGCGCCGGCTGCTGATGCGCGACGTGTTCGACCTGCCCAACCTGGCTGCCATGGACGATGGCATTGCCAACGGGACGTTCGAGGCCGCGCCGGGCGAGGCGCAGCCGCTGTCGCTGTTCACCGCGCCGCGCGTGGATTATTCGCTGCAGCGCCTGCGCCATTACACCGGCACTTCGCCGGAGCACTTCCAGAATTTTGTGATGTTCACGAACTACCAGTTCTACATCGATGAATTCGTACGCCTGGGCCATGAACTGATGGCCAGCCCTGACAACGATGGCTATGTGGCATTCGTGGAGCCGGGCAATATCGTCACGCGCCGTGTCGGGCATGCCATGCAGCCGGGCGATGACCTGGGCGCGGCGCCGCCACGCTTGCCGCAGATGCCGGGCTACCACCTGGTGCGCGCCGACGGTAGCGGCATCAGCATGGTGAATATCGGCGTCGGCCCGGCCAATGCCAAGACGGCCACCGACCATATCGCGGTGCTGCGCCCGCATGCCTGGCTGATGCTGGGGCATTGCGCGGGCTTGCGCAATACGCAGCAACTGGGCGACTACGTGCTGGCGCACGGCTACGTGCGCGAAGACCATGTGCTGGACGAGGATTTGCCGCTGTGGGTGCCGATTCCGGCCCTGGCCGAAGTGCAGGTGGCGATCGAATCGGCGGTGGCCGAAGTCACGCAGCTGGGCGGCCATGACCTGAAGCGCGTGCTGCGCACCGGCACCGTGGCCAGCACCGATAACCGCAACTGGGAACTGCTGCCGCAGCGCACGCCGGAACGCCGTTTCAGCCAGAGCCGCGCCGTGGCACTGGACATGGAAAGCGCCACCATTGCCGCCAACGGCTTCCGCTTCCGCGTCCCTTACGGCACGCTGCTGTGCGTCAGCGACAAGCCGCTGCACGGCGAAATCAAGCTGCCCGGCATGGCCAACCAGTTCTACCGCGACCGCGTCGACCAGCACCTGCGCATCGGCATCCGCGCGCTGGAACTGCTGCGCGGCCTCGGCTCTGACAAGCTGCACAGCCGCAAACTGCGCAGCTTTGCCGAGGTGGCCTTCCAGTAGCCGTTCAGCGCGCCGGCACCAGTTCGCGGAAGCGTGCAATCGCTTCCGCGGGTTCAAGCTCATCCAGCTCGAACAGGCGGCGCACTTCAATTTCGCAATCGAGCTCGCCGAATGGCGCAGGGAAGGCGCGCGTCCATTCCAGCGCCACTTCGCGCGAAGGCACGTCGATCAGGGTGTAGCCGGCGATCAGTTCCTTGGTTTCGGCAAAAGGGCCGTCCACCACGTTCGGCCGGCCCTTTTTGTACTGTACGCGCCAGCCGGCGGAGCTGGGTTTCAAGCCGTTGGCGTCGACCAGGTAGCCGGCGGCTGCCAGCTTTTCGTGGTAATCGGTCATGGCGCTGACGATGGCCGGATCGGGCAGGGCGCCGGATTCGGAAATTGCATTGGAACGGACGATGATCATGAAGCGCATGGTGTTCTCCTGTCAGTCGGGGGCGCGGGATGCGCCTGCTTCACTGCAATGACGTTTGAGCACGGCTCATTTCGACATGGCGGCCAGGCGGCGCACCGCATACAGGCCCAGGATGTCGGTGACAGTATGGAAGAGAATCGCCGCCAGCAAGCCAGCATAGCGGTACACCAGGCCGAGCACGACGCTCATGCCGAATACGCCGGCCGCCTGCAGCAGGGCGGTACGGTCGAGCTTGCGGAAATCGTAGGCCTTGGAATGCAGCGCCAGGAAAAGCAAGGAGCTGAGCCAGATGCCGGCCAGCGGCTGCAGCGCGGCGCGGAACAGCATTTCCTCGCCGACGCCGGCCGCCATGGAAATCCACACCGGATTCAGGCCGCCCAGGTCGAGCCGTCCGTAACTCTCGGCAGTGCGGCGCACCGTGTCGGCATCGGGCTTGCGCAGGGCGCTGATGAAGGAGCCGCCGCCAGTGGCTGCGCCCAGCAAGATGCCGAGCAAGGCTTGCTGTGGCCAGGGGAGCCCGGCCAGCAAGGCGTCGGGCAACTGCGCGCGCTGCACGACGATGATCAGGAACAGGCTGGCCAGCACCATGGCCAGGCAGAGCAGCAGCTGGCGGCGCAGGGAGAACGTCAAATCATGCTCTCGAAGATGATCTTCCACTCGCTGCCTTCACGCGCCCAGTACTGGCGCTTGCGCTGGGTCGAGCGGTTCTTGCCGATCTTCGATTCAAGGGTGAAGGTGCTGACCAGCATATCGTCGCGGCTGGGGTAGCGGAAGATGGTGACTTCGCTGAGCGACACGCTCAGCCCGTTCACGCTGGCCAGCGGACGCATGTCCTTCTCATACCATGTCTTCAGGTCTTCGCCATTGGCCGACTTGAACTTGCCGGAATAATTCTTCAGCAGCCGCTTGCTGTCGGCGCTGACCAGGTCTGCGCGCCACGATTCGACCAGGCGGTTGGCGGTGAAGCGCTCGTTATCCCATTTGGCTTTGCTGATGAACTCCTGGTGGTCGGCGATCACCACCGGCGTCTTGCCGATATCGACCGTGCCTTCCAGCTTGCGCAGATCGTCATTGGTCAGCACCACGCAGCCATCGGATGCCAGCGGCGGGCGGCTGTAGTTGTCGGCCGGCGTGCCGTGCAGGAAGATGCCGCCGCCGCTGCGGCCGTTCAGGCGGTCCCACTCGTTGGGGTAATTGATGCGCAGCGCGCTGGCACCGTAGAAGTCGGGCAGTTTGGGGCCGGAAACGCGGCCGGTAATGTAGTACACGCCAAGCGGGGTTTTCTGGTCGCCTTCGCGGAACTTGTCGACACCCAGTTTGCCCTGGCTGACGTAATAGTCGGTCACCAGTTTCAGTTCGCCGTTATTGTGCTGGTAGACGTACAGGCGCGATTGCGTGGCGTCGACCACGAGGACATGGCGCATGTCGGCACGAAGCTGCAGCACCGAGCGCGGCGCCAGTTCGGGGCCGGGACGCGAGACCAGGGTTTGCAGGCGCACGCGCGCTTCGTCGCGCAAGTCTTTCAGCTTGTCGGCAGGTCCGTTGGCGCCGGCGCCGAGCTGGCCCACCGGCTTGGTGTGCATCAGCAGCAGGTCGCCGCGGATCAGGTGGCCGACGCGGAAATTGGGGTAGGCCTGCACCAGTGCGTCGGCCTTGGCCATCGCGTCCTGCAGCTGGCTGGCGCGCAAATCCTTGTAAATTTCGAGCAGCATGATTTCGGCATCCTGCCTGGCGCGCGGAGCTTCGGCCGGATGAATCGATTTGGCCATGCCGATACCGGCTGGCGCCAGCAGGGCGAATGCAGCCAGCAGCGCGGCGGCAGCGCTGGCATTTGCTCGCTTCGACATCTCCATCAGCTCCCCGACTGCTCTTGCTTGATCAACCAATTCTTGCCTTGCTTCTCCAGCACCAGCGTCTTGCGGCCAGTGGTGCTGAGGCGGTCCGACACATACTTCTGGCGGAACTTCACGGTCGCGGTATTGCCGTTGACCGTCACTTGCGGCGACTCGATGGTTACCTTGATGTGGCCTTTGCCCTCGATGCGGGCAGTGCGGTCAGCTTCCCAGGCTTTGCGGTTCTGGCCTTTCGGCGTCTGGAAGTTGCTGCCGTATGCACTCAGGTAGCCTTTCATGTCTTGCGCGCTCCAGGCTTTGGCCCAATTCTCGACAGCCTTGATGACATCGGCGCCATCGGCGTCTTCTTTCTGGACCTGCTCAGCTTTCGGAGCAGCCTTTGCCAATTGTACCGCCGGGGCCGAAGCTAGTACTGGCGCCGCCGCTGGCGCGACAGCCGGCAATGGCTTGGCCTGCGCAAGGACCGGGGCCGGAGCTGGTGCTGGCGCCGCGGCCGGGGCGGCTTTCACAGGCGGCGGAGGCAACTTGGCCGGAGCCGGGGCCGCCTGCGCGATGACCGGGGCTGGCGCTGCAGCCGGAGGCGCAGCCTTGACAGGCGCTGGGGCCGAAGCCGCAGCAATTGCGGCCAGCGGCGAAGCAGCCTCGCCACCCTTCGGCGTCAAGGTCCGCACCATCGCCAGCTTGGCTTTCTGCGGCGGCTGCTGGTTCGGATCGGCCAATTGCATCGCCTTGTCATAAGATTGGCTGGCCAGCTTGGCATAGACGTCGCCCAGGTTTTCGTGGGCCGTGGCGTAAGCCGGATTGGTACGGATGGCGCGTTCCAGCGCAACCCGGGCCTTATCGTAATTGCCGGCCGAGGCATGCAGCACGGCCAGGTTGTTATAAGGCTCCGGCAATTCCGGATAATCTTCCGTCAGCTTTTGGAAAACATTAATTGCTTCGGCTGATTTGCCTTGTTCGGACAAAATCATCCCTTTAATAAATCGCAATTGTGCATCCTTGGGTCGTTGTGATAATGCAACATCAACCCTGGATAAAGCGGCTGGCAACTGCCCGCCACGCATCATTTTATTGATTTCTGCGACCTCATCGGCCTGAGCGGAAAAGCACGCAATTAATAGCGCGGCCCCGAGCGCAAAGGCTGTACGAGAGGAAATTAGCGATGCCTGCATTTATTTATTTTGCCGACGGGAAATAAACACCCATTTTATCAAAACTCTGCGTGCTGAATATACTTAGAAGATGGAACTAAGTATTACGCAGGAGGACGCGGGACATACGGCCGAGGGGCTGCCGCTGTTCGTCTTTGCGCTCAGTAATCGCCATGGCATGGAAGTGCGGATCAGTACCCTGGGCGCTGCAATTGCGAAACTCCATGCACCTGACCGCAGTGGCCGCCTGGCCAATGTCATCCGGCCCGAGGCGCCTGATTGCGGTATTCACCTGCTGCCTGCGCCGGGGCGGGCCCTGCATCGATTGGCCTGGCACGCGATGCCGCTGGTGGAAGACGCCAGCGTCGGCCTGCGCCTGGTCAGCCCGGGGCCGCAGGCAGTGGTGGCAACCTACGTCCTGGACGAAGCGAACGGACTCTCGCTGCACTGCCGCGCCCCCGCGGCAGCGCAGGCTGCGATCAGCTTGCGGGTAGCGCTCAATATCGCCGGCGATGGCGATGTGCGTGGTCAGTTAGTGACGATTGCTGCGCCGCGTGTCGCGCCCTTCGGTGAACACGAGCGGAATGTTGCCGGTTCGGCCTGGGATTGCCTTGCACCGCGCCCGCTCGTCGAGCTGCCAGGGCCGGCGCGCTACTTGCTGGAACAAAGCAGAGGCAGCGAACCGGCGCTGCGCCTGCTCGACCCAGTGAGCGGCCGGATGCTGGAGGCGACAAGCAACGGTGCAGGCCTGCGCCTCGGCGTCGCCGACCCGCCTTCATACTTGTGGCTTGAGCTGTTGATGGCCGCAGCCGGCGGCAAGCTTAGCCTGCGCTTTACTGCCCCAGCCTAGGCCGGCCGCCGGGCTTACGGTAAATACAATGTTACTATCTGGACTCCCCCACAACCGAGCCCAGCCAATGAGTATCGTGTTTTCCAGCCTGAACCACGCACAGCGCGTGCCCCTAGCTGCCGAAATCCACTCGCGCCCTTTCCTGAAACTGGATGCGCCAACCCTGCTGACCCACTTCGCCATCATGGGCGAACAGGAGCAGCAAGAGTTGCTGGCGGAGCTGTGTGGCCACTTCGGCGTGACGGCGCCAGCGGCCGGCGGGAAATACTTTACCCATGACTTCGGCCGCTTCCGCCTGAAGTGGGAGCTGCACACCGAGTTCGCCACTTTTACTTTCGCCGAAACCCTGGCCAGCATGCCGCTGCCGGAAGAAGCCTTCAGCAATATGCCATCGCGCCACCTGCCGGAACAATGGCTGCTGCGGCTGCAGGGCAGGGTGCTGGTGGCGGCGCACGTCCTGCTTGGACGGCCGGGCGGCATGCAGCATGCCTTCGCGGAGAGCCTGCAACGCCTGTTCCAGGGCGCCCCGCTGGCAGGCAGCCAGGTCATGAACGGCGGTGAAATGTGGACCGACTTCGCCATCCACGCCGATGGCTTCAGCCGCTTCGTGATCTGCGACGCCGGCATGCACGAACAGCAATCGGGCCGCCTGGTGCAGCGCGTGCTGGAAATTGAAACCTATCGCATGATGGCCCTGCTTGGCTTGCCGGTCGCGCAAAACGCCACGCCGGAACTGAATGAAGTGGAGGCCGAACTTGCCACCCTGGCCGGCGCCCTGGTGGAAGCCGACGGCAAGGTCGACGACGGCTCCACCGAGCAGGCGCTGCTCGACCGCATCACCCATCTGGCGGCGCGCATCGAAAAAGTGTCGGCCGACACCAGCTACCGTTTCGCGGCTTCCAAGGCTTATTTCGGCCTGGTCAACGCGCGCATCGAAGAATTGCGCGAGTTGCGCATCGAAGGCACGCCAACGGTGGAGGAATTCATGGAGCGCCGCTTGGCGCCTGCCATGAAAACCTGCGAAGCCGTGGACGCGCGCCAGCAAGCGCTGGCTGGCCGTATCGCCAACTGCAACGACTTGCTGCGTACCCGCGTCGGCATCGTGCAGGAAGCGCAGAACCGCAAGATCCTGCAGTCGATGAACGCGCGCGCTGCGCAGCAGCTGCGTTTGCAGCAGGCCGTGGAAGGCTTGTCGGTGGCAGCGATCTCGTATTACGTGGTAGGCCTGATCGGCTATACCGCCAAGGGCGCCAAGGTGCTTGGCGTCGCCGTCAACCCCGAACTGCTGATGGGCGTCATGGTGCCGGTGGTGGCGATCGGCATGTGGCTAGGCTTGCGCAGCATGCACAAGCGTCTGCACCACGCATGATGCGCCTGGTTCGTTGTCTCGCGCCGCTGGCCGCAGCCGCGGCTTTGGCCGCCTGCGCACCGGCCGCGCGCCTTGCGCCCGTATCCACTGCGTCGCCGGTCAGCGCGCTGCGCTTTATTGGCGAACAGCGCGTTGCGCACCAGGCCATATTCCAGGACACCATGCTGGGCGGCTTCTCCGGAATCGATTACGATGCGGCACGCGGCCGCTGGGTGGTGGAAAGCGATGACCGCTGCACGCGCAACCCGGCGCGCTATTACGAAGCTGAACTGGATTTCGACGCCAGCGCTTTTCGCGCGGTGCGCTTCACCGGCCTGCATTACTTCCTTAACGCCGATGGCAAGGATTTTGTGGCCACTACCGCCGGCTGCACGCGCGCCGACGTGGAATCCATCCGCATCGATCCGCTGGACGGCAGCATGTGGTATTCCAGTGAAGGCGACCGCCGCTACGGCCTCGATCCATTCATCCGCCACGCCACGCGTGATGGCGCGCTGCTGGCCGAATTGCCCTTGCCGGAAAACTTCAAGGTACACAAAGACGAAGAGCGCGGCTCGCGCTACAACGCTACCTTCGAAGGGTTGGCTTTCGCGCCGGATGGCCGCAGCCTGTGGGCTTCCATCGAATGGCCGCTGTATGAAGATGGCCCGGTCCCGACACCGCAGCACGGCGCCGTGGTGCGCATGACGCAGTTCCAGCGCGACGGTCAGGTGCTGCGCCAGTTCGCCTATCCGCTGGATGCCATTCCCGCCGAACCGGGGCCGGGCAAGGACGCGGAAAATGGCGTTTCCGAAATCCTTGCACTGCCCGACGGCGAACTGCTGGTGCTGGAACGCGCCACGGTGCAGGATGCAGCCGGAGTCCACACCAATTACGTTCGCCTGTATGCCACCGATACGCGCGGCGCCAGCGACGTGAAAGCGCTGCCGGGCCTCGCCGGCGCGCAATACACTCCGGCGCGCAAGCGGCTGGTGCTGGATTTCAGCAAACAGCCGGCGCCGCGCGCCCACAACCTGGAAGCGATGTCCTTTGGCCCGCGCCTGCCGAACGGCCACGCCACCCTCGTATTCGCCAGCGACGACAATTTTGGCAAGGGCCAGGTCACCCAGTTCCTGCTGTTCGAAGTGCTGCCCTAGGTATTATTCCGCTGGGTGGAATGGTTAATTGCTGCCGGCGGCGATTCTCATCGCCGGCAACATGGATCACACTTTCATCATTACTTGAAAGGAGATCCCGATGAAGCTGTACTACCACCCAATTTCCGGCCACGCCCACCGCGCCCACCTGTTCCTGTCCCTGCTGGGGCTGGACTTCGAGCTGGTCGAAGTCGACCTGATGAAGGCCGAGCAGAAAACCGAGGCCTTCCTCAAGCTGAACCCCTTCGGTCAGGTGCCGGTGCTGGAAGACGGCGGTGTGGTGATCGCCGACTCCAACGCCATCCTGGTCTACCTGGCCACGCGCTACGGCAATGCCGACTGGCTGCCGCAAGACCCGGTCGGCGCCGCCGCGGTGCAGCGCTGGCTGTCGGTCGCCGCCGGCGAAATTGCCAGCGGCCCGGCTTTCGCCCGCGTCATCAACCTGTTCAAGAAACCGGTCGATCCGGCCGACGCCATCGCCCGCGCCCACCGCATCCTCGGCCTGGTGGATGGCAGCCTGGCCGGCAGGGAATGGATTGCCGCCAGCCGGCCGACGATTGCCGATGTGGCCTTGTACAGTTATATCGCGCGCGCACCGGAAGGCAATGTCGACTTGTCGGACTACGCCAACGTGAAATCCTGGCTGGCCCGCGTCGAAAGCCTGCCGCGCTTCCAGCCGTTCATCAAATCACCGGTCGGGCTGGCAGCATGAACGGGCCCTGGCACGCCGGCGAGATCGCGCTCCAGTCCACGCTGGGCGTGGCTGAACGCATGGACGAAATCGGCCGCAAGGTGATCCGCGACTACATGCCGGACCAGCACCGCGACTTTTTCGCCCAGCTGCCGTTCGCAGTTTTCGGCAGCGTCGATGCAGAAGGACGGCCATGGGCCACGCTGCGTGCCGGGGAAGAAGGCTTCATGCACTCGCCGGACCCGCAACACCTGCAGCTTGTGCTGCCGGCGCAGCACGACGATCCGGCGCAAGCCGGCCTGCGTGACGGCGCCGCAGTCGGCATGCTCGGCATCGAACTGCATACGCGCCGCCGCAACCGCCTGAATGGCCGCCTGCGCGCACTGGGCGGTGACCGGTTCGAAATCGCCGTCGCCGAATCGTTCGGCAACTGCCCGCAATACATCCATGTGCGCGATTACCGCTTCGAGCGGATGCCCGGCGAGGCCTCTGGCATGCCGCCGCGCCAGTTGCCGCAGCTCGATGCGCTGGCGCGCGATTTGATTGGCCGCTCGGGAACTTTTTTTGTCGCGACGTATTCTGGCGAAGGCGAGGAAATGCGTGTTGACGTATCGCATCGCGGCGGCCCGCCGGGTTTTGTCCAGGTCAGCAGCACCGGGGGCCTGCTGGTGCCAGACTATGAGGGCAACCGCTTTTTTTCGACTCTCGGTAACATACTGCTGAATGGCAGGGCAGGCCTGGTGTTTCCGGATTTTGAGAGCGGCGGCCTGTTGCAGATGAGCGGCGCTGCGCGCGTTGTCGTGGACGGGATCGGGCGGCACTGGGAATTCCAGCCGCAACAGCTTGTATGGCGGGAAGATGCATTGCCGCTCAGATGGGCGCTGCCAGCAAAATAGTTCTGCTACCATCGGTTGCATGAACAGGGCTTCTCTCGCTTCGCCGGGAAGGACCAGGCTGGATGCATTCACCGCGGTGTATGAACACAGCCCCAACTTGGCTTTTATGATGGATGCCGATGGCACTATGCTTGCCGCGAACGCCCATGCGCGACGGTTGGCAGATGAGCTCGGCGCCGGAGAGAGCGCTTTCGGCCTGTTCCGCAGCTGGGCCGCCGCCGAACTGCGCGACGACGCCATGCCGGGGGCCAGGGTGCGCGGCGTATGGCGCGGCGAACTGGCCCTGTGCGATAAGGATGGCGATGGCGCCCCGGTCTCGCTGGCGCTGGAATATTATGCCGGCCACGGCGACCAGCCGGAATGCTTCCGCTGCATCGTGACGCCGCTGCCGGAGGCCGACTCCTATGGTTCGCGGCTGCGTTTCAAGCGCCTGTTCGACTACCATCCCCATCCGATGTGGGTCTATGACCTGGCCACGCTGCGCTTCCTTGTGGTCAACCGCGCGGCTGTGGCGGTCTACGGCTTCAGCGAAGAAGAATTCCTCGAGATGACAATCGAGGATATCCGTCCCGAACACGAACTGGAGCGCTTGCGCGAGGACCTGGAGACTTCGCCGCAGGCGGCGGCGCAGCAATCCGGCACCTGGACCCACCGCTGCAAGGATGGCCGCCTGATCCAGGTGGAGATTTCTTCGCATCCCTTGCTCATGGCCGGGCACAAGGCCCGCTTCGTCTTTGCCCATGACGTGACCAGGCGCATGCGCATCGAAAAAGACCTGCACGAATCGCAAGAAATGACGCAACTGGTGGTCGACCACATCCCGCACCAGATATTCTGGAAAGACATGGACTTGCTGTACCGCGGCTGCAACGATGTATTCCTGCGTGCGGCCGGGCTGTCGTCCCAGGAAGAAGTGGTCGGCAAGAGCGACTTCGATTTCCCCTGGTCGCACAATGCGGAGCGCATCCGTGCCGACGATGCGAAGATCATCGAGAGCGGCGTGCCGCACCTGAACCGCGAAGACCACCTGTTGTTCGCCGATGGCAGCGTGCACTGGTTCCTGATCAACAAGCTGCCGCTGCATGACCAGGCCGGCAAGACCATTGGCCTGCTTGGCACCATCGAAGACGTCTCCGAGCGCAAACAGGTCGAGCTGATGCTGCAGTTGCATAACCGCGCGCTGGAGTCGAGCGTCAATGCCATTGCCATCACCGCCATCCATGACGGCAGCGATACGATCGATTATGCCAACCAGGCGCTGGCCGAACTGACCGGCCATGCCGCAGGCGAGCTGGCCGGCCGCAGCCTCGAACGGCTGCTAGCCGATCCGGAAGATGTGACTGCCCAGACGGCGCTGCATGAAGCGGTGCACGGCCAAAGCGACGTGCAGCTCATGCTGCGCGGCCGGCATCGCGATGGCCGCAACTGGTGGGCGCAATTGCACGTGGCGCCGGTCGGCGGCAGCGAAGGGCAGCACTCGCACCGGGTCTGCGTGTTGACCGACATGACCTCCACCATGGACTACCAGGCGCAGCTCGAGCACCAGGCCAACCACGATGCGCTGACCGGCCTGCCCAACCGCAACCTGTGCGGCGACCGCCTGGCGCAAGCGATCAGCTATGCGCAGCGCTATGGGCACACCGTGTGGGTCGCCTTCCTCGATCTCGACAACTTCAAGCTGGTCAACGACAACCTGGGCCATGATGCCGGGGATGAACTGCTGCGCACGGTGGCAAGCCGCTTGCGCGCCTGCGTGCGCGATACCGACACCGTGGCGCGCATGGGCGGCGACGAATTCGTCCTGGTGCTGCTGGACAGCCACGATACGACGCCGTCGCAAGCCATGCTGCGCAAGATTATCGAATGCGTGTCGGCGCCAATGCAGCTGGCAGGGCAGGAGCATATCGTCACCTGCAGCATGGGCGTCTCGCTGTACCCGGCGGATAGCGCCGAGCCGCAGCTCCTGATGCGCTATGCCGACATCGCCATGTACCGCGCCAAGGAGAGCGGCCGCAACCAGGTGCAGTTCTATGAGCCTGCCATGCATGCCCGCATCGTGGAGCGCGCGGCGATCGAAAACGAATTGCGCGGTGCCCTGGCGCGCGGCGAGATGTTCCTGGTGTACCAGCCGAAGATGAATGTGGCGAGCGGTGAGATTTCCGGCGTCGAGGCACTGCTGCGCTGGCGCCACCCGACCATGGGCCTGGTTGCGCCGGGCCGTTTCATTGGGGTTGCCGAAGAAACGGGCCTGATCGTGGCGCTGGGACGCTGGGTAATCCATACCGCCTGCGCCCAGAACAAGGCTTGGCAAGATGCCGGCTTGCGCCCGATGCGGGTGGCGGTCAATGTGTCGGCGCGCCAGTTCCGCGACAAGAACCTGGCCGACGAGGTGGTGGAGGCGCTGCGCAGCACGGGCCTGCAAGCGCAATACCTCGAGCTGGAACTGACCGAGAGCATGATGATGCAAAACGCCGACGAGGCGGTGGTTGCGGTGCAGCGCCTGAAGAAGGTCGGGGTTGGCATCGCGATCGACGATTTCGGCACCGGCTATTCCAGCCTGGCCTACCTCAAGCTGTTCCCCATCGATTACCTGAAGATCGACCAGTCCTTCG
>Ga0102595_100729_pt1 | contig 19378 bp, 17 predicted proteins | sample Araplaol_mTSA_r2_2_FD_76864 | JGI IMG/M metagenome (GOLD analysis project Ga0102595, IMG submission 76864) | Arabidopsis root microbial communities from North Carolina, USA - plate scrape MF_Col_mTSA_r2 (SPADES assembly) (version 2) | ecosystem: Host-associated > Plants > Roots > Endosphere...
CGCACTACGCCGACCAGTTGCCGAATGGCGGCAAAGGCACGCCGCCCGCCGGCTTCGACCCGAAGATCAAGCATTACAGCATCTTCGGCATCTCGGGTACGTACACGGGCTTCAAGAACACCACCATAACGGCCGGCATCCAGAACCTGTTCGACACCGACCCGCCATTCACCGCCCACAATGTGGACGAAGTGGTGGGTGCCGGCTGGGATCCGCGCGTGGCAGACGGCCGTGGCCGCTCCTTCGCACTCAACCTGAAATACAAGTTCTACTGATGTGATTACCCGGCGCAGTTTTGGCCGAATCGTGGCGGCCGCCCTGGCCGCTGTCGCGCTCCCCGGAGTGTCGGCGGCGGCGGGCGGCCGGCCTGTTTCCCGAAAGCCAACCATGAAGAAAACCGCCCTGGTCAAGCCACCGCGCCTGAAGGCAGGCGACACCGTGGGCCTGATCGCCCCCGGCGGACACACCGACGCCCCGGCGATTGCCAAGGCCATCAAGAACATCGAATCCCTGGGCTTCCACGTCAAGCTGGGCCGTAATCTGGAAGCCGTGTATGGCAACTACGGCGGCTTTCCCGAACAGCGGCTGGAAGACTTGCACGCCATGTTTGCCGATCCCGACGTGGCGGCCATCTGGGCAATTCGCGGCGGCTCCGGCTGCATCCAGTTGCTGGAACATCTCGACTTTGAACTGATTCGCCGCAATCCCAAGATCCTGATCGGCTATTCCGACATTACGGCGCTGCACCTGGCAATCCAGAACAAGGTCGGACTGGTCACCTTCCACGGCCCGGTAGCCTCATCCACGTTCTCCGACTACTCGGTGACCCATCTGCTGAACGTGCTGATGCACCCGGAAGACGAATACACCATCCCGATGGCCCTGGAAAACAGCCGTAAGGCGGAAGAAGAGCCGCACTACGCGCTGCGCACTGTAGTACCGGGCGTCTGCGAAGGCCCGCTAACTGGCGGCAACCTGTGCCTGGTCAGCGCGCTGGTCGGCACCGAATATGCCAGCCGTTACAAAGGCGGCATCCTGTTCCTGGAAGAGGTGAACGAAGCACCATACCGTATCGACCGCATGATGATGCAGCTCCAGCTCAACCGCAAATTCGACAACGCCGCCGGCGTCATGCTCGGCATCTGCGAAAACTGCGGCCCGCAGGATAGCGACATCTCCCTGACGCTGGACGAAACCACCGACCAGCACCTCAAGCCGCTGAAGGTACCCGCGGTCACCGGCTACAGCTTTGGCCACATCCGCAACCAGTTCACCCTCCCGATGGGCATCCGCGCCCGCCTCGACACCGACCGCCAGACCCTCACCCTGCTCGAACCCGCCGTCACCTGACAGCCGAGCCCGTGGCAACCTTGGGGTCAGGCGCTTTGGTTGACACAGGCTCGTCCGCAGACTTCGGCGTAGAATGGGGCGATGCGAATACTCAAGCACAAGGCGGTGGCTTTTGTGCTGGCGCATCCCCTGGACTTCGCCCTGCAGTGCCTGAAGGGCTTCCGGGCCAACCAGGGGCTGCTGCTGGCCGGCGCCGTGGCCTATTACTCGCTGCTGTCCATCGTTCCGCTGCTGATGCTGGTGGTGGTGGCGCTGTCCCACATCATTCCCCAGCAGGAATTGCTGCAGATCATTGGCCGCTACCTCGAATGGCTGATTCCCGGCCAGTCGCAGGCAGTCGTGGCTGAGGTAGGCCATTTCCTTGACCATCGCGAACTGGTCGGCTGGGCGCTGGTGCTGGTGATGCTGTTCTTCAGCTCCCTGGCTTTCTCCGTGCTGGAAAACGCCATGTGTTTCATCTTCCTGCACCGCGCCAAGGTGCGCCGGCGCCATTACCTGGTGTCGGCCGTCCTGCCCTATTGCTATATCCTGTTCCTCGGCATTGGGGCCCTGGTGATGACCCTCGTCGCCGGCAGCCTGCAAGTGATCGGCGAGGAAAGCGTGCACCTGTTCGGCTACGAATGGTCGCTGCATGGCCTGTCCGGCGTGCTGCTCTACATGCTGGGCTTGGCGGGTGAGGTGCTGATGCTGAGCTCAATCTACCTGGTCATGCCGGTCGGCCGCCTGTCCTGGCCGCATGCCCTGATCGGCGGCGCCACCGCTACCGCGCTATGGGAAATCGCGCGCCATGTGCTGGTCTGGTACTTCACCACGCTGTCGCAGGTGAACCTGGTGTATGGCTCGATGACCACCGCCATCGTCGTCATGTTCAGCCTGGAAATTGGCGCCACCCTGCTGCTGTTCGGCGCCCAGGTCATCTCGGAATTCGAACGGGTTGGACGCGGCGAGCAAAACAAGGCCCCGCACCGCCTGCAAACCAAGACTGCCTGTTAGGCCGGCAGCGTGATCGTGAAGCGCGCCCCGCCCAGCGCGGACTGGCCGGCAACCAGGGTGCCGCCATGCAGTTGCACCGCCTTGCGCGCGATTGATAACCCTAGACCGAAGCCGCCCGTATTGCGGTCGCGGCTGCGGTCCAGCCGGTAGAACGGCTCGAAAATGCGTTCGCGCTCGCCGTCCGGGATGCCGGGACCGTCATCCTCGACCACCACCTGCACCACGCTGCCGATCCGCGTTGCCCCCAGGCGCACCGAACGGCTGCCATATTTGAGCGCGTTGCGCAGCAGGTTGCCGACAGCACGCTCCAGCAAGCGCTGGTCGCCGCTGAACTGTCCCAAGGCGCTGCCGATCTCCATCTCCAGCGCCATGCCTTCGGACGGCGGCAGGGTTTCGCGGCAATGGGCCAGCGCAGAGCCGAGATCGAAGGAGCGGCGCTCCAGATGCGGCTCTGCGTCCAGCCGGGTCATGCCAAGCAGTTCGTTGACCAGTTCTTTCAGCTCGCGCAGGTCGCCTTCCATGGCGTTGATGCGCTTGTCCAGCGCCGGGTTTCCCGCCGCATCGCGCAGCAGCTCCAGTGCGAACTCCAGCCGCGCAATCGGAGTCCGGATCTCGTGCCCCACCGAATGCAGCAGGTTGCGCTGCGAATCCAGCAGGCGCTCAATGCGGTCGGCCATGTGGTTGATGCGCTCCGCCAGCGGATAAATGCTGTCCTTGGGCTCCATGTGGGCCCGCGTCCCCAGCTCCCCGCCGCCGAAACGGTCGGCCACGTCGGAAAGCTGCTGCAGCCCCTGCCAGTGCGCGCGCGACCAGGCCGCGATCGGAATCAAGAGCACCAGTGCCACAATCAGGTAACGTACCGCCTCCATCGACAGCGCGAAGCCGATATCGATCGGCAGGTCCTGCGCCACCAGCGCCTCTTCGTTACTGCCGATATAGCGCTCGCCGACCAGGTCCACGCGCCGGTAAAAGGCCTTGCGCCCGATATCCAGCACCACGTCGCCGCGTTCGAAGCCTGCCGCATCGATGCCGGAAAGCTGCCGGCGCACGTCGCCCAGCGGCACCAGCTCGAAACGTACGCCGGAGACCTCACGCACCTTGTTCAGGCGATCCAGCCACTGGTCGGCCGGCGCCTGGTCGATGTACTGCTCAAGGAGGAAGATTTGGGCCGCGGCCTGGCGCCGCGCGATCGAATCGAGGGGGTCGCCAAACAGGCGGTTGATCGCGAAATAGACGATGAATGCCGCCGCACTGATGGACAGCATCACCAGTATGAAAAAACGGAAGAACAGGCGATTCATCAAGGCGCATTGTATAAGAAACAAGAGCCGGCAGCGAACCGGGCGTACAAATTTGCGACAAAAACCGTACAGCTAATGGGGGACATCGGCAGCCGCAATCTTTATGATTGCCTTACCGCTTGGGTGATTTCGCAACGAATTAGAGTTTGGGAGCTGAGCGTTTTAGCGGCCTGGGAAGGTATTGCAATTACAATGTCCGCCATTCCCAACCGTAGACCTTCGATATGCGACAGTACCTGTTCTTAGCCATTGCCAGCGCCTGCAGCACGGTAGCTGCGCAGACTCCGGCCACTAACCCGATGCCAGACGGCAGCCGGGACATGTACATTGGTATTGGCGTCCAGTCGATTCCGCGTTATGACGGTGCCAGCGATAACCGCACCCGCCCCCTGCCGGTGCTCCAGGTCCAGTGGAGCAATGGGATCTTCGTCTCAGGCACCTCCGTGGGTTGGCATCTCTCGCAGTCGCCCTCGATGGAATTCGGCCCAATGCTGGTTCTGTCGCCCCGTCGCGACCAGGATGGCGTCTCCTTCGGCGTCGGCAGCGTAAGCGACGGCACCGGCGCGCGCATGGCCCACAGCAGCTTCCGCCCTGATGAGTTTGCCGTGCGCGAATCGTTTGACGACAATCGCCTGCGCTATATGGACGTGGTGAAGCGCCGCGTCCTGGCCGGTGGTTTCTTCAACTATTACCTGTCGCCCAAGCTACGCCTGACTAACACGCTCACCTATGGCAGCGGCAGGGACCACGATGGCGCCCGCCTGCACACCGCCTTGCAGTACATGATGGAGGACGTGGTGCCCCACCATACCGTGGTGCTGTCGGCTGGCGTATCGGTAGTTAACCGTGCCTACAACGAAACCTGGTTCGGCGTGACCGCTGAAGAAGCCGAACGTGCCGGCGCCAAGGGCTATTACCGCCCCGGTGCCGGCGTGCAGGACGTGCGCGCCGGCGTGCGCTGGAACTGGGCGCTGAGCCCGAACTGGATGCTGACGTCCGGCGCCACGGTCAACCGCCTGGTCGGCGATGCAAAAGACAGCCCGCTGGTCGAGCGGGCTACCAACTATTCCGTTTCAACTGCCCTGGCTTACCGATTCTGATGAAGACTTTGACCTCGCTCCGCACCACGCTGCCGGCTGTTTGCCTGGCGGTGGTGTGCTGTGCCGTCCAGGCGCAGGAGGAGTGGGTCAGCTATCGCGACGCCTACAAGCAGATGGTGGTATTTGCCAAATACGGCAAGCCGAAGAACTTCCTGCAGATTCATTACGAAGTCAGCCCGCGCGATCCAGTGGCGACGCTGGAAGGTCTGCACCTGACGCTGACAGGCAAGAACACGCAGCTTAACCTGCCATTGGACGCCACCGGCCGCGCCGTGTTCCCGCTGCTGAAGGCGGCTTATGACGATAACGCGGTGCTGGCGCTGAACCGCCGCATGGCGAGCTACCGCTTTGCGCCGCGCGTCACAATCCTGACGCGCAACGACGGCATTTACGAGTCGACCGACCTGCGCGCCGCATGCGAGCAGGCGCTTGCCTACCAGCGCTTCATCGATTCCTCTTATGGTTCGAAGAAGTGCAGCGGCGTTCGTTTCGTGTTCGGCAATCGCGCGGATGCGCTGGTGCAGGCGAAGTATGGGCCGCGCGAAGCGCCCCTGCCGGTGGTGGATGGACCAGCCTTTGACGGCGAAACGCTCGGCGTTTATCGCACCGCAACCTATCGCTTCGCCGACTGGTCCGCGCAGGGCCAGGTCGTCAGCCAGAATACCCCGCTGGCGATCGCCCCGCTGTTTGAGTAAGCGGCCTTAATTCCAGGCCGACGGCGAGAACAGATATCCCTCGCCCCAGACGGTCTTGATCTTCTCGCCGTCCGTATCGTCGAACTTGCGGCGCAGTTTCGAAATCGAGTTGTCGATCGAACGGTCCAGGCCATCGAACTCGATGCCGCGCATGGTCTTCAGCAGCGCGTCGCGCGACAGCACTGTTCCCGCCGCTTCCGCCAGCACCAGCAGCAGCTTGTATTCGGTATTCGACAGCGGGCAAGGCTGGCCGCGCCAGGTGACCGAGCGGTCGCTGGTCGCAATGCTCAACTGGCCAAAGCTCAGGTGATCCACTTCCGACTTGCCCTGGCGGCGGCGCAGCAGCGCACGCAGGCGCGCCAGCAGCACGCGCGGCTGCACGGGCTTGTTGATGAAATCGTCCGCGCCCTGTTCCAGCAGCGACACCTCATCGTAGGAATCTTCGCGTGCGGTCATGATCAGGATCGGCACGTCGCTGATTTCGCGGATCTGCTGGCTGACCTTCATGCCATCCATGCCCGGCAACATCAGGTCCAGCACCACGACGTCGGGATTGGATGACTTAAAGCGCGGAAGTGCTTCGTCGCCGCGCGGCACGACATCGACCTTGAACTCATAGCCCGCCAGGTATTCCGTGACCAACTCGGCCAGGCGCTCATCGTCTTCCACCAACATCACATGAACCATGTCTTTCTCCTTTTGGCGGACATTTTATAAGAGCTACAAGCACATAGCATATATGCACTTGAAATCCGACAAAGCGATACATTTTGTGAACCGGTTATTCCCTAGGCCCTTGGCCGGTATTCGCGCGCCCCGAAAAATCGACAGAAGGATCCATTTTAGTGAGAGTTGGTGATACTTCAATCGAAAAGTTTTTAGTACGATAATGGACTTTTCCACGTGGAGTATCGACGAATGCCTTTGAAGAAAAATACCAAGAGTTTGAGCGCGCTATTGACTGGTGCTTTCCTTGCCGCCGGTTGCGGCAGTGGCGGTAGCAAACCGCCAGAGCAAGCAGATAATTCCTGGCTCCAGCTGACGCCGTCCACGTCGGACCTGAGCGTGGTCGAAGGCATCCCACAGAACTTCACCGTGACGGCCAAGTCCAGCAAGACGATCGCGCAAACGTTCAATGTGGGGATTGTTGATAAAGCAGGCTTGATCGACCCGGGGGTGAAAGTCAGCGCAAACACGTCATACGAATACAGTGCAGTGCTGAAGGTGGCCAGCAATCTCAAGCCGGGAAGCTATAGCACCCGGTTGGAGATACGCCTGTGCGAAGACGATCCGCAGGTTTGCGCCAAGCCGATCACGGGCTCGCCATGGTACGTGCCACTGAACGTAGTGGTTAAGTCAGGGACCAACCTGACGCCGCTATCCGACCTTCCCAATGTCGGAACATGGCAGGGCATTGGTGGCAGCATCGCGCATACGTCCTATGTTCCCGGGAGTTTTGACTCCGCCAAATTCTCTACGCGTTTCCTGCGCCGCCTAACCGACGCCCGCCGTACCCTTATTGATGGCCTCACCATCGAGAACGGCACCGTCTACATGAGCGAAGGGGACGTCAAATGGTCGCAGGTTATCGCATTCGACGAGGCGACGAACACCGGGAAGTGGAACACCAGTTTCAGCACGCCCATGATCCTGGGTACGGCGCCGGCTATTGCTGGCGGCCAGCTTTACGCCGGCGGCAGGATGTACGATATGGTCACCAACGGGAACTTGCGGCGCCTGAACATCACGACGGGAGTGTGGGACGGCATCGTCGCTAAAGTCGCCGACTTCGACGAGGACTCGATCCAAGTGCACGGCGGCGGCTTGCTGTTAGGCGGCAGCGATACCATCAAGCGCATTAATCCCAACACATTCCAGGATGAATGGACGGCAAAACTGCCCTCCAAGCCGGCTTGGGCGCCTACTGGCGACGCCGACAATGTCTATGTCTTTACTGAGGCAAACCTGAGTATCTATAGTGCGAATAATGGTGCGGTCGTGGCTGCGCCATTCAGCACTTCCAACCGTTGCACGACATCGGCAGTCCACGCGACAGACGGCAAAGGCATGCTGTATGGCGCTTGTTCATTCGGCGCAGGCGCTGAACTGCGCGCGATCGACACGTTGAGCAAGGCACGCAAATGGTCCGTGGACGGCGCATACAACGGCAGCGTAGCCTTGGCCGGAACCACCTTATACGCCCTTAATGCAGGCGTATTGGAGGCGCGTAGCATCAGTGACGGCAAGTTGCTCTGGTCGAATAACCTGCTGACGGGGCCGGATGCCTTGCGCGAAGCCGAAACTGTACTGGTGACGGACAACCTGATTTTTGTCTCCAGCAAAGGACCTACCGCGACCGAAGGGGGCAAGACCGTGGCGGTTGACGCGGCGACGCACAAGGTGGTGTGGAATTATCCACACGGCGGCCAATTGGCGGTTTCCTCCAAAGGCATTCTGTACATTGGCGGAAATAATTCCAAGAACCTTGAGCTGGAAGGCATAACGCCGTTCATCGCAGCCATCAACCTGCGGTAACAGGTGCCGCCGCAGCAGCGGCGGCAACAACCGCCGACGCGGGAGCCGTAGCTCCCACTTGCATCACAACGCGCGGGCGATCAGCAGTTTCTGGATATCGCTCGTGCCTTCATAGATCTGGCAAACGCGCACGTCGCGGTAGATGCGTTCCACGGGGAAGTCGGCAGTGTAGCCATAGCCGCCGTGAATCTGGATCGCGTCGGAGCAGACGCGCTCCGCCATCTCGGAGGCGAACAGCTTGGCCATCGCCGCCTCTTTCAGGCACGGCTGGCCGGCGTCTTTCAGCGAGGCGGCGTGCCAGATCAACTGGCGTGCGGCTTCCAGCTGCATTGCCATTTCCGACAGCTTGAACTGCACCGACTGATGCTCGAAGATCGGCTTGCCGAACGATTCGCGCTCGCGCGCGTACTTCAGCGCCGCTTCAAAGGCGGAACGCGCCATGCCGACCGATTGCGAAGCGATGCCGATACGGCCGCCTTCCAGGCCGGACAGGGCGATCTTGTATCCCTGGCCTGGCTCGCCGATCATGTTCGCTGCCGGTACGCGGCAATTCTCGAACAGGATCTGCGCGGTGTCGGACGAGTGCTGGCCCATCTTGTGCTCGATGCCGGCCACGATATAGCCCGGCGTATTGGTCGGCACCCAGAAGGCGCTGATGCCCTTCTTGCCCGCTGTCTTGTCGGTGACCGCGAACACGATCGCCACGTCGGCATGCTTGCCGGAAGTGATGAACTGCTTGGTGCCGTTGATGATGTAGTCATCGCCATCGCGGGTTGCAGTGGTGCGCAAGGCAGCGGCATCGCTGCCGGTGTGCGGCTCGGTCAGTGCGAAGGCGCCCAGCATTTCGCCCTGCGCCAGTGGACGTAGCCACTGCTGCTTCTGCTGCTCATTCGCGTACATCATGCCGATGCTGCACACCGGGCAGTTATTCACGGAAATGACGGTGGAGGTGCCGCCATCGCCGGCGGCGATTTCTTCCAGGACCAGCGCCAGCGAAACGTAATCGAGGCCCGCGCCGCCCAGTTCCTCCGGCACGGCGACGCCGAAGGCGCCCAACGCCGCCAGCTCTTTCAGCTCTTCTTTCGGGAAGTGGTGTTCCTTGTCCCAGCGTGCTGCGTTGGGCGCCAGGCGCTCCTGTGAAAACGCACGCAGCGCATCGCGGATCATTTCGTGTTGTTCGTTGAGGATCATTGTTATCTTTCTCTACGGCTGGGGCCGTGTCAACCAAAGAGCCTGACCCCAAGGTTGACGGGACGGCCATCCGGCGGGCTCGGCTGTTACCAGCCTATGGGGGAACCGTCGTAGTCTCGGTAGACGGCTTGTTCGGATGCGGGCAGTTCGGCCAGCACCTTGCGCAGTCCGCGCACGCTTTCTTCGACCGATAGCGCGGCGCCGGCGCCGCCCATGTCGGTGCGCACCCAGCCCGGGTGCAGGGCCACGCAGGTGGCGCCTTGCGGGCCGAACTGGTGCGCGGTGTCGACCAGCACGGAGTTCAGCGCGGCCTTGCTGGCGCGGTACAGCGAGCCGGTGGAACCTTTGCGCTCGCTGAGGGAACCCATGCGCGACGACATCACGGCCAGCTTGCCGCGTCCCGCGCAGACCAGCGGCGCGATGATCGGCAGCAGCCGCATCGCCGACAGCACGTTGATGTGCATGACGGCGTCGAAATCGGTCTGCATCGGGAAGCCGTCGCTGCGCGGGCCATACACGCCGGCGTTCAGGATCGCGACGTCCAGCTCTTCGCCATCCAGTTTCCAGCCCAGGCCTGCTACGGCTTCCACGTTCGTTACATCCAGCTTGTGGGCTTCGGCACCCATCTCGGCCAGCATGGCGACATCTTCTTTCCTGCGGGCCGTGGCGATCACGCGCCAGCCGTCGGCCAGGTACTGGCGTACCAGTTCCAGGCCGATGCCGCGCGAGGCGCCGATAACGAGTGCCAGCGCCATCGTGCTTATACCAGCTCGATGCCCATGGCAGTGGCTTCGCCGCCGCCGATGCACAGTGCTGCCACGCCCTTCTTGCCGCCTTTGGCTTTCAGTGCGCCGATCAGGGTGGTGATGATGCGCGCGCCGGTGGCGCCGATCGGGTGGCCCAGGGCGCAAGCGCCGCCGTGCACGTTCACCTTGCTGTGCGGGATGTCCAGGTCGTGCATCGCTGCCATTGGCACGGCGGCGAAGGCTTCGTTGATCTCGAACAGGTCAACGTCGCTGACTTTCCAGCCGGTCTTGGCCAGCAGCTTCTGGATCGCGCCTACCGGGGCGGTGGTGAACTGCTCCGGCACCAGGGAGTTGGTGGCGTGGCCGGTGACCTTGGCGATCACGGTGGCGCCCAGCTTCTTGGCGATGGATTCGCGCATCATGACCAGGGCGGCAGCGCCGTCGTTGATCGAGGAGGACGAAGCGGCGGTGATGGTGCCGTCCTTGGCGAAGGCTGGCTTCAGGGCCGGGATCTTTTCGATCTTGGCTTTCAGCGGGCCTTCATCCTTGTCGATCACCACGTCGCCGGCGCGGCCGGAGACGGTTACCGGGGCGATTTCCCAGTTGAAGGCGCCGGATGCCTGTGCTGCCTGCGCGCGCTTGACGGATTCGATGGCGAAATTGTCCTGCGCTTCGCGGGTGAACTTGTAGGCAGCCGAGCATTGTTCGGCGAAAGTGCCCATGGAGCGGCCGGCGCCGGTCTTGGCGTCGCGGGTGTAGGCGTCTTCCAGGCCGTCGTACATCATGTGGTCGAACATCATGCCGTGACCGATGCGGTAGCCGCCGCGTGCCTTTGGAATCAGGTAAGGAGCGTTGGTCATGGATTCCATGCCGCCCGCCACGATCACTTCGGCCGAACCGGCGGCGATGGCGTCATAGGCGAAGATGGCTGCCTGCATGGCGGAGCCGCACATCTTGGACAGGGTCACGGCGCCGGCGGAAACCGGCAGGCCGGCCTTGATCGATGCCTGGCGTGCTGGGGCCTGGCCCTGGCCTGCCATCAGGCAGTTGCCGAAGTAGACGTGTTCGACGGCTTCCGGCTTGATGCCGGCGCGTTCGACGGCGGCCTTGATGGCCACTGCGCCCAGGTCATTGGCGCTCAGGCTTGCGAAGTCGCTCTGGAATGCACCCATTGGGGTACGTGCTGCGCCGACGATTACGATTGGGTCATTCATTTTCAAAGGTCTCCAAAAGGGATGGTGTTGCTTGCTTCGCTGCCTCGGGCAGCGAATCTCGGTTGCGGAAACGGACGTGCTGGGGATACGGGAACACGTCCTCAATGACGCCACTGGCGATCAGCTCTTTTTTCCTGGCCCACCAGTGAGGCGAGAGCAGCTCGGCGTGGTGCTTCATAAAGTATTTTCGGATCTTCGCGTTCCCGAGCAAGAACTTGTCGAACTGCTCGGGAAACACGTCGTGCTTTCCGATGGGGTACCACGGCTCGGCGGACATTTCGTCCTCCTCGTTGCGCGGCGCCGGTATTACACGGAAGTTGCAGTCCGTGATGTATTCAATTTCATCGTAGTCGTAGAAAACGACACGCTTGTGACGGGTGACGCCGAAATTCTTGTACAGCATGTCACCCGGGAAGATGTTGGCTGCCACCAGGTCCTTGATGGCGTTGCCGTATTCGATGATGCCGTGCTCCAGCGCCGCATCGTCGCCCACTTCGTCGGCGTGCGACAGGAACATATTCAGCGGCACCATGCGGCGTTCGATGTACAGGTGCTTGATGACCAGTTGGTCGCCTTCTTCTTCGATCAGCGACGGCGCAAAGTGCTTCAGCTCCATCACCAGTTCTTCGCTGAAGCGGTTGCGCGGGAAGGCGACGTTGGAGTACTCCAGCGTGTCGGCCATGCGGCCCACGCGGTCGTGGTGCTTCACCAGCAGGTATTTCGACTTGATCTGCTCGCGCGTGGTTTCCTTCGGCGGCGGGTAGAAGTCCTTGATCACCTTGAACACATAAGGGAAGGACGGCAGCGCGAACACCAGCATCACCAGGCCGCGGATGCCGGGCGCAATCGCGAACAGGTCCGACGAATGTTTCAGGTGCTGCAGGTAGTCGCGGTAGAAGGCGTTCTTGCCCTGCTTTTGCAGGCCGAGGATGGTGTAGATCTCGCTGCGCGGCTTGAGCGGCAGGAGGTTGCGCAGGAACTGCACATAGGCCGACGGCACTTCCATGTCGACCAGGAAGTAGGCGCGCGTGAACGAGAACAGCAAGACGATGTCCTGCTGCTCGGTCAACACTGCATCCAGTACCAGCTGCTTGTTCTTGTTGTGCAGGATGGGCACCACGAAAGGCAATTCGCGGCTGCCGTTGATGGCGCGGCCCACGATGTAGGCGCCCTTGTTGCGGAAGAACAGGCTCGAAAGAATCTGGATCTGCGCATTCGGTTCCAGTTCGCCGAACAGGTCGGACAGCCGTTCTTCCACCAGCGCGACGTCGCGCGACAGGTTGGCGAACGGTGTATTGAGCTGGAAGTTGGTGACGATGCGCTTGAGCGTGAAGGTCAGGCCATCCTTGCCCGGGTAGTACACGCGGTAGGTCGGCGCAACTTCTTCCGTGTCGATGTACTCGGTCGACACCACCGGGCGCACGAAAATGAACTCGTTGTGGAAGTAGGACCGGTGCAGGATATTGCAGCACACGGAGTTGAAGAAGGTCTCCGCCAGCTCCGGCTGCTTGTGGCCGGACAGCATGCCGATGTAATGCAGCTTGAGTTCGCGCCACACCTCATCGGTCAGCTCGGACGGGTCGTACTCGTCCTCCAGCATCTGCACGCATTCCTGCACGCGCTTGTCGTAAAAGTCGATCCGTTCGCGCGCCGCGACCTGGGCCACCGCCCAGTCGCCTTGCTCGAAATGCCGCTTGGCCGCCTGCGCCGCCTGCCGGAACAGGCGGTAGTGCTTGTCGAACCCCTCGCGGATGGTGCGCGCAATGTCGAACGCGATTTGCGACGACAGCAGCTTGGGGAAGGCGGCGTGGATCATGGCGGCCCCGTTTGGGAACGGCGTTGCTTACTTGGTCTCGGCGAACAGTTCGCGGCCGATCAGCATGCGGCGGATCTCGCTGGTGCCGGCGCCGATTTCATACAGCTTGGCGTCGCGCCACAGGCGGCCGACCGGGTATTCGTTGATGTAGCCATTGCCGCCCAGGGTCTGGATTGCTTCGCCTGCCATCCAGGTTGCCTTCTCGGCCGAGTACAGGATGGCGCCGGCAGCATCCTTGCGCAGTGCACGCACCTGCTCAGGCGAAGTAGCGCGGTCGCAAGCCTGGCCGACGGCGTAGACGTAGGCGCGGCAAGCCATCATGGTGGAGTACATGTCCGCCAGCTTGCCCTGCATCAGCTGGAATTCGCCGATCGGCTGGCCGAACTGCTTGCGGTCGTGGATGTAAGGGACCACGGCGTCCATACAGGCCGACATGATGCCCAGCGGGCCGCCGGACAGCACGGTGCGCTCGAAATCCAGGCCGGACATCAGCACGTTGACGCCCTTGCCCAGTCCGCCCAGCACGTTTTCGGCCGGCACTTCGCAGTCTTCGAAGACCAGCTCGCCGGTGTGGGAGCCGCGCATGCCCAGCTTGTCCAGCTTCTGGGCGATGGAGAAGCCCTTGAAGCCCTTCTCGATCAGGAAGGCGGTCATGCCGCGCGGGCCGGCTTCGATGTCGTTCTTGGCGTACACCACCAGGGTGTCGGCGTCCGGGCCGTTGGTGATCCACATCTTGGTGCCGTTCAGCACCCAGCGGTCGCCCTTGAAGTCGGCGCGCAGCTTCATCGACACCACGTCGGAACCGGCGTTCGGCTCGGACATGGCCAGCGCACCCACGTGCTCGCCGGAGATCAGCTTCGGCAGGTATTTCTTCTTCTGTTCTTCTGTGCCGTTGCGCTTGATCTGGTTGACGCACAGGTTGGAGTGCGCGCCGTAGGACAGGCCGACCGAGGCGGAAGCGCGTGAAATCTCTTCCATCGCGATGATGTGGGCCAGGTAGCCCATGTTCGAGCCGCCATATTCCTCGCCAACGGTGATGCCCAGCAGGCCCAGTTCGCCCATCTTGCGCCACAGGTCCATCGGGAACTGGTCGGTGCGGTCGATTTCAGCGGCGCGTGGGGCGATTTCGGCAGCGGCAAACTGCTGCACGGCTTCGCGCAGGGCGGCGATGTCTTCGCCATGATCAAAGGTCAGGCCTGGGAGATGGAGCATGTCTTCCTCTATTGGTGTTGGGTGTTGAAGCGCAAATGATACGCCTGACTTACGTTAACGTAAACGTCAACTCAACCGGCTGTAGTTTGCTTTTCGGCAAGTGCAGCCAGCAGGCGCTTGCACTCTTCCTCGTGGGTCGCGATCTCTTGCAGGGACATTTCGATGTCTTCGCGCTGTTGTTCCAGCGTCTCGCGGTGCTGCGACAGCACGCCCAGGAAGCGGTTCATCTGGGCTTCGGTGTCTTTTGGCGACTCATACATGTCGACCAGGCTCTTGATTTCGCTGAGCGACAGGCCGATGCGCTTGCCGCGCAGGGTCAGCTTGAGGCGGGTGCGGTCGCGCGGCGTGTAGACGCGGTTGCGGCCGCCGGCCCCTTCGCGCGACGGGCTCAGCAGGCCCTGGTCTTCATAGAAACGGATGGCGCGCGGGGTGATATCGAACTCGCGGGCCAGTTCGGTGATGGTGTAGGTCGGCATGGCTTACAATGGATCTTCCGTTTACGTAACGTCAATCTATTGTACGCCATGAACCCGCTCGAATCCCAGCTTGACTATCCATTTGGCGACACCCTGCCGGCCAGCGGTACGGTGCTCGAAGTCGCGCCCGGCGTGGCGTGGATGCGGCTGCCGTTGCCGTTCGCCCTTGACCACATCAACCTGTGGCTGCTGCGCGAAGAAGGCGGCTGGAGCGCGGTCGATTGCGGCGTAGCGCTGGATGCCAGCAAAGAAGCCTGGAATGCCGTGCTGGCAGGGCCGCTGGCGGGCCAGCCGCTGCGGCGCGTAGTGGCCACTCACTGTCACCCAGACCATGTCGGGCTGGCGGATTGGCTGTGCCAGCGCTTCGGCATCGCGCTATGGACGACGGCGGGCGAGTACGCCTTCGCGCGCATGATGTCGGCAGGACTGCCGGGCGTCGATGGCCCCTCGGCCGTGCCCCACTTTGAGCGCCACGGCCTGGTCGACCCTGACATGCTGGAGAAAATGCGTTCGCGGAAGAACTACTACCCCTCGCTGGTCCCATCTGTTCCCGCCTCCTACGTGCGCCTGCAGGATGGCCAGGCGATCCGGGCTGGCGATTGCAGCTGGCGCGTGATCACCGGATTTGGCCACTCGCCCGAGCACGCCGCGTTGTATTGCGAGCAGCTCAATGTGCTGATTTCCGGCGACATGGTGCTGCCGCGCATCTCCACCAATGTATCGGTTTTCGCCGTCGAGCCGGAAGGCAACCCGCTGCAGCAATACCTGGATTCCCTGCGGCGTTTCTCCAGCCTGCCGGACGACGTCCTGGTGCTGCCTTCGCACGGCCGGCCGTTCCGCGGCCTGCACACCCGCATCGCACAGTTGCGCGATCACCACGAAGCGCGCCTGTCCGAGGTATTGGCTGCTTGCACGGACCAGCCGCGCTCTGCGGCTGAGATAGTACCAATCATGTTCCGCCGTCCGCTGGATGCCCACCAGCTCAGCTTCGCTTTGGGCGAGGCGCTGGCCCACCTCCACAAGCTGTGGCGGGATGGTATCGTGCGCCGGGATACCGGAAATGACGGCATCATAAAATTCATAAAAGGCGCATAAAGTTACCGGCGGTCTTTAATACCAGCCGACCGGTCGACAACGAAGACCGCCCCTAGGTTTGTAGTCGCCAATCAACTTTATTTCTAAAGTTGTAACCGATTGCTTGTCGTCCTGACAAGTAGATTCTGCTATTTTTCACCAATTTCACCAAAAGAAATTTGGGTTTGCAGAGCAGGAAATCGGACAGTCTGTAGCGCCAATTGTTAATTGTTGTAATCTACAATTGTCACAATTGGTCTGATGATTCTAGAGACTGACATTCATGTTGTGACATGAAATAGTGCAACTATGAATTCTTCGAACGAACGTGAAAGCTTCAGCCAGCGTCTCCAGCAGGCTTTGAAAAATGCCCACTACTCTCCGGACAGCCCAACCCGGCTGGCGCGGGAGTTCAACATCAGGTTTGAGGGCAGGCCGATTACGGTCCACGCAGCCCGAAAATGGCTGGTTGGAGAGGCAATTCCGACCCAGGAAAAGCTGCGCATGATCGCGCAGTGGCTTGGCGTTCCTGCTGAATGGCTGCGCTTTGGCGGTGCCGAAATCGAGCACCATAATGGGGACACGAACGGTAGCAACCTGGCCCGCTTCGAGTCAGCTGACGTCAAATTGATCGCCGATTTGCAACGGCTGGACGATCACCACAAGCAAATTGCGCGCGAATTTATTCGCATGCTGGTGAGAGTCAACTACCAAAAGTAACAGAACGACACTATTTGTCCTGCGCAAAACAGGCCAAATGGCTTTCAAAGTCACGTCCGGGTTTCACTTAGCGCGGCGATTCCCGGCGCGCTTCCTCCAAGTGTCAAAATGATGTTTTTGACACTGCGTGCATGGTGTCCTGCCATGTCACAAACGACCATACCACTTTGTAACAAACTTGATACATTAGCCCGCAAAGGCGCATGTTTTCAAGGGTTCATGCCATTCCAGCGAGGGGCCAGATTGTGACATATGCCGAATAAGTCGATAACACGGGCCACGGTGTGGTCCACCATTTCATCGATGGTTTTCGGCTGGTGATAGAAACTTGGCAATGGCGGGAAGATAACGCCGCCCATCTCAGTCACGGCGGTCATATTCCGCAAATGGGCGAGGTTGAACGGCGTCTCGCGCACCATCAGTACCAGGCGGCGGCGCTCTTTCAGCATCACGTCGGCAGCGCGGGCAATCAGGTTATCGGACAGGCCATGTGCGACGGAAGCCAGGGTTTTCATGGAACAGGGGGCAATCACCATCCCGTCGGCCTGGAAGGAGCCACTGGCGATGGAGGCGCCGATATTGTTCTGCTTATGGACGACATGGGCCAGCGCTTCGACTTCCTTGCGCTGCAAGCCAGTTTCCTGGTGAAGGGTGAGGACCGCGGCGTCGGAGATGACCAGGTGGGTCTCGACGTTGGGGTTATTACGCAGGTGCTGCAGCAGCCGCACGCCATACACGGCGCCGGTGGCGCCGGTGATGGCAATGACCAGCCGCTGCGGGCGATCAGCCATTGTTGTCCAGCAGGGCCTTCAGTTCGCCGGATTCATACATTTCGGACATGATGTCGGAGCCGCCGATGAACTCGCCGCGCACGTACAGCTGCGGGATGGTCGGCCAGTTCGAGTATTCCTTGATGCCCTGGCGCACTTCCGGATCGTCCAGCACGTTGACGGTGGCGATGTTTTCAACGCCGCAAGCTTTCAGGATCTGGATGGCGCGGCCGGAGAAGCCGCACTGTGGGAACTGGGCGGTGCCCTTCATGAACAGCACGACAGGGGTGTTGGTCACGGTTTCTTTGATCCAGGTTTGTACGTCGCTCATTGCATTCTCACTGCTAAGGATTGGAATCCCGCCATTTTACCGCGAAACGGCAACTTGCCAGATTCGGGGTCAGGTCTGTCATTCGGACAGCTAGCGCCACCATTTGATCTGGCTCAATACGCGATTTGGCTACTTTTCGCGTATTGAGATAAATCAAAAGGTAGCGCTGTCTGTCCAAATGACAGACCTGACCCCGAATTGGCTTTAGCCGCGCAGCTTTGCGAAGGCGGCGGCCATCGAGCTTTGCTGGGCTGGCTCGCGCGATTGCTGCTTCTGCTGCTGGCCCATGGCGCGGCGGTCGTTGCGGTCGCCGCGCTGTTCAGGGCGCGAGCCGGCGACAGGCGCGCTGTCGCTCAGGCGCATGGTCAGGGCGATACGCTTGCGCTTCACGTCCACCTCCAGCACCTTCACCTTCACCACCTGGCCGGCTTTCACCACCGTGTGCGGATCCTTGACGAAGGTGTTCGACAGGGCGGAAATGTGAACCAGGCCGTCCTGGTGCACGCCAATGTCGACGAAGGCGCCGAAGGCTGCTACGTTGGTCACCACGCCTTCCAGGATCATGTCGGCACGCAGGTCGCTGATCTCTTCCACGCCTTCCTTGAAGGTGGCCGTGGTGAATTCAGGACGCGGGTCGCGGCCCGGCTTTTCCAGTTCCTTGATGATGTCGGTTACAGTCGGCACGCCGAACTTGTCGTCGGCGTATTTGGCCGGGGACAGGGATTTCAGCAGCTTGCTCTCGCCGATCACGCCGCGCACATCCTTCTGGATGTCGGCCAGGATCTTCTCGACCACAGGGTAGGACTCCGGGTGCACGGCCGATGCGTCCAGCGGGTTCTCGCCGCCCATCACGCGCAGGAAGCCGGCCGCCTGCTCGAAGGTCTTGTCGCCCAGGCGCGGCACGTTCTTCAGCGCAGCACGGGAGGCGAAGGCGCCCTTCATGTCGCGGTAGGTCACGATGCTTTGCGCCACGCTGGCCGACAGGCCGGATACGCGCGCCAGCAGTGGGGCGGAAGCGGTATTCACGTCAACGCCAACCGCGTTCACGCAATCCTCAACCACCGCGTCCAGCGAGCGCGCCAGCTGGGTCTGCGAGACGTCGTGCTGGTATTGGCCCACGCCAATCGATTTCGGATCGATTTTCACCAGTTCCGCCAGCGGGTCTTGCAGGCGGCGTGCGATCGATACCGCGCCGCGCAGCGATACGTCCAGCTCCGGCAGTTCGCGCGACGCGTATTCGGAGGCGGAATACACCGATGCGCCGGCTTCCGATACCACGATCTTGGTCAGCTTCAGCTCGGGGCATTGCTTGATCAGGTCCTGCGCCAGCTTGTCGGTTTCGCGCGAGGCGGTGCCGTTGCCGATCGAAACCAGCTGCACGCCGTGCTTGGCGGCCAGTTGCGACAGGGTGTGCAGCGAGCCGTGCCAGTCGTTGCGCGGCTGGTGTGGATAAATGGTGGCGGTATCCACAACCTTGCCGGTGGCATCGACCACGGCGACCTTCACGCCGGTGCGCAAGCCCGGGTCCAGGCCCATGGTGGCGCGCGGGCCGGCTGGGGCCGCCAGCAGCAGGGCCTTCAAATTGGTGGCGAAGACGTTGATGGCGTCCAGCTCGGCTTTTTCGCGCAGCGCGCCCATCAGTTCGGTTTCCAGGTGCATGAAGGATTTCACGCGCCAGGTCCAGCGCACCGTGTCGGCCAGCCATTTGTCGGCCGGGCGGCCGGCCTGCTTGATGCCGAAACGGGCCGAAATGCGGCTTTCGCAGGGGTTATGCGGGGCGTCCCACTTCGGCTTTTCCTCTTCCGAATCGAGGCGCAGGGTGACGTCCAGCATGCCTTCGCGGCGTCCGCGCAA
>Ga0102595_100732_pt1 | contig 19335 bp, 21 predicted proteins | sample Araplaol_mTSA_r2_2_FD_76864 | JGI IMG/M metagenome (GOLD analysis project Ga0102595, IMG submission 76864) | Arabidopsis root microbial communities from North Carolina, USA - plate scrape MF_Col_mTSA_r2 (SPADES assembly) (version 2) | ecosystem: Host-associated > Plants > Roots > Endosphere...
GATAAGCCCTGCACCTGAGAACCTCATCAACCGGGACTTCCAGGCGGCGGCCCCGAATGAGAAGTGGCTCACCGACATTACCGAATTCCAGATCCCCGCAGGCAAGGTCTATCTCTCGCCCGTTATCGACTGCTTTGACGGCCTTGTTGTAAGTTGGGCTATCGGCACGCGGCCAGATGCTGAACTCGTCAATACCATGCTGGATGCTGCCATCGAATCGGTGGCCAACTGCGAGGAGAGGCCTGTGGTTCATTCCGATCGCGGCGCGCACTATCGCTGGCCCGGATGGCTCTCACGGATGCGCGATGCCAAGCTCATTCGTTCGATGTCACGCAAAGGATGCTCGCCCGATAACGCAGCCTGCGAAGGTTTCTTTGGGCGGCTGAAAACCGAGTTGTTCTATCCTCGTGACTGGCGGACAGTAACCATTGAGCAGTTCATCGAGGTCGTTGACTCTTACATCCGCTGGTACAACGCAAAGCGGATCAAGCTCTCCCTCGGCTCCCTGAGCCCGATCGAATACCGGGAGAGTCTCGGAATCGCGGCATAAAACAGTCCAAGATTCTTGCCGCACCCCCACTGGGTCCGGTTTCCGTGCAAATCAACACTCCTGGTCATAGACGGTGAGAAAGTAGCGCTCGTACTGCATCTCTCGCACGAGGGTGAGTTCGTGCTCGATCTGCGCCTACACCGTATGAGGTATCCCTTTTGGGAAGCGACGGTGCGCACCGTATAGGTCTCCCGCCTCAGATAGTCGGCGGGCGATACGCCATCGGGCACGTCCTCCTCCGGATACTCGTAGCGCAGTTCATCGAGCGAGAACTGGCAGAGATTGGCGATGTGTAGCGACTCTGTCAGCAGACGATGCGGATAGATGTTGGCCAGGCGCAGCCGCGAACGTAGGTGCCGTTCGGCATTGGGCGACAGCGCATAGCCACACGCCGGTACCGGCTTGGCCGATACGGATAGCGGTCATCACATCCTGCAACGGTTTGCGCGAGCGCACATGCATCGCGACATGGCCGGCGGCCACGAGGCGCAGGTGATTTGCGGCGGCCGCTTCCTGTACGGCCACGCGGTGGATGTCGTCATAGGGCCGGTAGTGAAGGGTCAGCGTCATCCACGCCCGGCCGGAGAACGTGCTTGACACCCACGCAGCCTGGGCGTCAAGCACGTCCGATGCCGCCGCGTATTCGGGCGTGAATAGGACCAGGCAGTTCGGCATACCGCGCAGGTGCGAGTAGGGCGCCTCGGGTGCTTCGAGATCGCGGGGCGTGAGCCAATACTCGCCCTTCGAAGCGCGCATCCGGGCCAGCGTGATCAGCTCGCACAGATTGCCATAGCCCTCGCGATTGCGAGCCAGCACAACGATGGAGAGGGCAGGGGAGCCGTCAGCGTTCACCAGCCGAAACGAGGCACCGACGATGAGCTTGAGGCCGTGGGTCTTTGCTTCGGTGTGGGCGCACAGCGCTGTCCCGGTACTAGAACAACTGACGCTTCAAGTCGTAGTCGATAACGATGCGATTAAGTGCCTCGAAAACCGCGTTGCTGTCACCCAGCGCTTGCCCCACGGCTTCCATGTACGCGCCCAACTGAGCCTGCGCGGCTCCGGCGACCTCCGGCGTGATGCCCTCATCATCATGAAGGATCACGTACGAACGAGCGAAACCGTAGATAACAAAGTACGCAGCGGCATTCTGGGGATCCGATTTCATCAGGTCAAGGCAGTGCCTCTTGACGCTAAGGAAGGAATCGGTGCCCGGAACACTTTGTACGAACTCGGCGGTAAGAACTTTGAAATCCATTTCGTCTCTCTGCAAAGGTTGAAGTCAAACTTGTTGCAACATGCGGCGCAAGAGCTCTGCGGCGGTCGGGCCCTTGTACGCCCGTTGCCACAGTGCCTCGACCATGCTGGTATAAAGCGCGACAGCCTCAGGTGCCGCCGTTACGGATGCAATACCGCCGGAAATATTGGGAAATTCACCAAAACGGAACGGGCTTATCGCCACGTACGATGTACTGGGCCGCTCAAAGATTTGAAAGGTAGCGTTGGGCATGCTTTCATTGACGATGCCAATTTGCATGCCGGCCGGTTGTCGATCCAAGAGGTCCGCAATTCTTTCCACCTCAGCCCGAGCGGCAAGGGAGCGCTCCATGCGAGTTGCGGGGGGCAGATCCATTCGGCCAATCAGCCCGAAGTGGACGAAGCGCTCCAGTTCTCGTAAGGCAATCAGGCTGACGATGGGCGCTGGCTGCAACGCATAGGAAGCCTTACGTTCCCGCAACAAATCCATCATCGCCTGAATACGGTTCTCCTCGTTGTCGCCGCTTTCTTTCAACATCTGCTCAAGGTAGCGATCGTAATCGGGCGAGGTAAGCAGGAAAGAAATGGGTTCAAAATGCGCCAGGATGCGCGTCGCTCCGTGTTCCAACTGCCGCATCCGCTCGATATACGCGATTGCGGACGGATAATATTCAGTCCCCGCACCCAAAAGAGATGCCAGCGATGTGCCGAGAATTCCGGCCAGCCGTTCGAGCGTCTCGATCTTTACAATCTCGCCTTTCTCCATGCGATAGACCGCCGCACGGGAGATGCCTAGCGTGTCCGCGATTTGTTCAGCCCGCAATTGCGCGCCGAGACGGTAGGCACGAAGCCGCGCGCCGATCGCCTCAAAATCGATACCACCTGACAGGGGAGTTCGAAGCTCCATAACTGTCTCATTAATTAGATTCGCTTGCAATATAGCAAGCAGGATCTTGGGATGCAATTCCAACAGCACGAGAAATAGGTGTAAACCCGCAATAAAGATCTTATCGCTTGCAATCCCGTTACACCTCCCTTAGTCTAAAAATTAAGATTTACCACTATCGAAGAGTAGAACGTACCCTTAACGGGTCTGCCATGCCCTTCCATAGTGGTTTTTCTGACACTTATTGTCTAAAAATGGAGACAAACGTGCGAAGTGAACCACTTTCCCAGTCCGTGTCCGAAGCGGAAGCGCCTGCGTCGCCTTACGCTCGGAAGGCATTGGCGGGTTCCGCCATAGGCTACGCGATGGACGGCTTCGATCTGCTGATCCTGGGTTTCATGCTGCCCGCTATCAGCGCGGCGTTGGCATTGAGCACGAGCCAGTCGGGTGCGCTCGTCACCTGGACACTCATCGGGGCCGTCGCAGGCGGCATCATCTTCGGTGCGTTGAGCGATCGCTACGGTCGAGTACGGGTCCTCACCTGGACTATCGTATTGTTCGCCGTTTTCACTGGCATGTGCGCTTTTGCCCAAGGTTTCTATGACCTTCTGGCCTATCGAACGATCGCGGGCATCGGCCTCGGCGGCGAGTTCGGCATCGGTATGGCGCTCGCCGCAGAGGCGTGGCCGGCCAGCAAGCGAGCAAGAGTATCGTCATATGTCGCGCTGGGATGGCAATCGGGCGTCCTCATGGCCGCGTTGCTCACTCCGCTCCTCTTGCCTGTCGTGGGATGGCGCGGGATGTTCGTCATCGGCGTGGTCCCCGCCTTAGTAGCGTGGTTCATTCGCAATCGTCTGCACGAGCCAGAGGTATTTGTGCGAAGCGCCCGCAATGTGAGAAGGTCGAATTCGTTCAAGCTGCTCGTTGCCGACCGTAAGACAACCCGTATCAGCCTTGGAATCGTGGTGCTTTGTTCGGTTCAGAATTTTGGCTACTACGGCATCATGATCTGGCTGCCGACATATCTTGGGAAAACACTCGGCTTTTCGCTTACGAAGTCAGCCATGTGGACCTCGGTCACCATTGTGGGCATGATGATTGGCGTCATCGTGTTCGGTCACCTCGCCGACCGGATTGGCCGGAAGCCGACGTTCCTGATCTTTCAGGCGGGGTCCGTGGCAATGGTCCTCCTGTACGCACAACTGTCTGACCCGATGACCATGCTATGGGCGGGTGCAGTGATGGGGATGTTTGTCAATGGGATGATCGGAGGCTATGGCGCCTTGATCTCCGAAGCCTACCCCACGGCGGCACGCGCCACAGCGCAGAACGTGTTGTTCAATGTCGGCCGCGCAGTGGGAGGGCTGGGGCCTATTGTCGTCGGCGCAATCGCAGCGACCTATTCGTTCCAACTCGCCATTGCACTGCTCGCAAGCATCTACGTACTCGACATTATCGCAACGATCTTCCTTATCCCAGAGCTCAGGGGCGTCGAACTGGAATAGCCGTCAGGTCACCCAGGCATTCCTTGGCTGCGCCAACCGGCGCATCGCATTTCTCTGGAGTCACCATCATGTTTGCCACATCAAGTAGCGCGAATTCCGCAGCTACCGTAGCCTCCTATCGCTGTCGGATTGTTGAGCACTACTGGGTCAACCAGCGCTACAAGTACATCAGGCTAGAATCCGACGCGCCAATCGCTTCGATCACCAGGCCGGGTCAGTTCTACCAACTGAGTTGTCCCACTACGGCAGAAGAGCAACCCTTCCTGCTGCGACCGATGAGCGTCTACGGTACAGGACCCGAAAGCGGCTGCATCGAGTTCCTCTACAACGTAACGGGTGTCGGCACCCGCGCGATGGCCACGCTGCCCGCGGGCGGGGAAATGGACATCGTCGGCCCTCTCGGCAACACATTTACGTTCCAGAAAACGTTCCGCCGGATTCTGGTGGTAGCTCGGGGCGTTGGACTGGCAACCATGGCTCCCTTGATCCGGCAATCCGCTGAAGCGGGCGTTGGCATCACCGCCGTCATGTCTGCGCGCGGTCCGGCCGACCTGATGGAAAAGGAGTTCCTGCGTGGCGCGCCCGCGGAAGTCCACGCGGTTTTCGATGCCGACGGAACATCCGCCGTGGAGTCCGTCGATGTGCTGGTGCGACAGTTGATTGACGCTCAACGGCCCGATGCGATCTATACCTGCGGCTCCCACCGTCTCTTGATGCTCCTGCAGAGAATCCTCCACAACCACCCGGAAATTCAGGGCGAGGTCGCCATGGAACAACGCATGGCATGCGGCATGGGTGTGTGCCTGTCCTGCGTACGCCTCTTTGATTGCCAAGGCGATAAGCAATTTCTTCGTGTATGTCGCGAAGGTCCGGTTTTCAAGATTCGCGAAGTCGTCGGGGAGGTGGAGTTTGGCTAATTTAACTGTGCGGGTTGGCGATCTGACGCTGCGCAACCCAGTGATGCCCGCCTCGGGCTGCTTTGCCATCGAGTATCGCGAAGCAATGGATCTGAACAACTTGGGCGCGCTCGTCATCAAGAGTGTCTCGCCGAAGTCTCGCGCCGGCAATCCCACGCCCCGCGTCGCCGACACCTATAGCGGCATGCTGAATTCGATCGGCATCCCGAGCAAAGGCCTTGACTACTATCGCCGCGAGGTACTCCCGCCCTACACCCGATACGACACCCCCGTCATTGTGTCCATCTCAGCCGACACCGCTGAAGAATTTGGTGAAGCATGCGAGGAGATGTCACTACCCGAGGTCGTCGCTATCGAGGCAAACATCTCGTGCCCCAACCTAGAGGCAGACGGCATGGCGTTTGCCATGTTGCCAGAGACGACCTACAAAGCCGTGTCCGCAATCAGGCGTCGCACCAGGCACCCATTCTGGGTAAAGCTCACACCAAACGCCGGCAACATTGCGTCGGTCGCGCGCGCTGCGGAGGACGCAGGTGCCGACGCCATCGTCATGGGCAACACGGTTTTGGGTATGTCGATCGACGTGCGAACGCGCAAGCCGAAACTCGGCAACGTGATGGGCGGACTTTCCGGTCCAGCCGTCAAGCCCATCGCCTTGCGCATGGTTCACCAGTGCTATCGAGCCGTCCGCATTCCGATCATTGGCTGCGGCGGCATTCAAAGTGCCGAAGACGCCGTCGAATTCATGCTCGCTGGCGCCTCTGCTATTCAAGTCGGAACGGCGTCCTTCCGTGACCCTGCCGCAATGCAAAAGATCATTGACGGCCTGCATGCGTACTGCGATGCCGCCGGCGTTGAGTCAATTCGCGCGCTAACGGGTCAGGTAATACTGGATCGCCAGCTCAGCGACCGTTGGCTGCGCTTCGCCCAGCAATCAGGCTGAACACCGGAAGACGAGCATGGACATCCTGGACCTGAAGCCCATGGCGGAAAAGCTGTTCGCCGACATCCGCGCCCTTTCCTCCGACGGCGTCGGCATCACACGTGATAGCTATGGTGCCGGGGAATCGACGGCTGCGGAGTATCTGCGGCGTTTCGCAGAGGCTCACGGTATCGCGGTTGAGGCAGACAAGGCTGCCAATCTCATCTTCTCCTTGCCCGAGGAAGACGCAACCTTGCCCGCTGTATGGGTAGGATCACACATGGATTCCGTGCCGCAAGGCGGCAACTTTGACGGCTTGGCGGGTATCGTGGCTGGCCTGCTTTGTCAGGTGGCCAGAAAGCGGAAAGTAACGACTCATGCTGCTCCGCTGCGAGTCATAGCATTCCGCGGCGAGGAGAGCGCCTGGTTCGGCAAGGCGTACATGGGATCGGGCGCCGCGCTTGGCAAATTGACGGCGGACGATCTCGCGCTCAAGCACCGTAGCTCAGGAAGGACCCTGGGCGAATGCATGGCGGAGGTTGGCGCGGACATCGAGGCGATTGCCACGCAACGGCCCTGCTTCGATACCGCAAACGCGACCGCCTATATGGAGCTGCACATTGAACAAGGCCCCGTGATGGTAGCCCGTCAGCTCCCGCTCGCCGTCGTGCCGGGTATCAGAGGGAACGTCCGCCATAACCGGGTGACATGCTCGGGAGAGCCAGGTCATTCAGGCGCGGTACCTCGGTGGCTGCGCAAGGACGCGATGTTTGCCGTAGCGGATCTCATCACACGCCTGGACGAGCATTGGAAAGTCCTGCTGGAGCGCGGTAGCGATCTGGTCGTCACCACCGGCATCGTGTCCACGGATCCCGCGGAGCACTCCATTTCCCGCATCCCAGGAAGGGTCGAGTTCAGCTTCGAAGTCCGAAGCAAGAGCATCGACACGCTCGAAGGCTTTTACCAGCTCTTCCGGACCGAATGCAAAGCGATCAGCAGGGACCGCGGCGTCGCCTTCCAATTTGACCGCCGTATCCAATCCGCGCCGGCAACGATGGATACGGCGCTCTCCATGTTGCTGCGCGATGCTTGCATCGAGGAAAAGATTCCGGCGGAAATGGTACCGAGCGGTGCAGGCCACGACGCCTCGCTCTTCGCAAACGCCGGGATCCCGACGGCAATGCTCTTCGTCCGTAATGAACATGGCTCTCACAATCCCGACGAAGCCATGGACATCGACGACTTCCTGCTAGGTACCAAAGTACTTGGCGTCGCCATGGACCGCATCCCGGGTGGGAAGACATGATGACCCAGGACGTTCTGACAGTTCGTCGCCCCGATGATTGGCATCTGCATCTTCGGGACGGCGATGTACTGCGTGCTGTCCTGCCGGCCACTGCGAGCCAATTCAGCCGCGCCATTATCATGCCGAACCTCAAACTGCCCGTGACCACAATGGCCGCGGCCGAGGCATACAGAACTCGCATTCTGAACGCACTACCTCCCGATTCCGGTTTCACGCCGCTGATGACTTGCTATCTCTGCGACAACACCGAGCCGGCGGATCTCAAATCGGGCTTTGAGCGTGCAATCTTCACGGCGGCCAAATTGTATCCCGCGGGCGCAACCACGCATTCCGAGTATGGCGTGACAGTGGTTGAGCGTGTTGCCGATGTCCTGTCCTCCATGCAGGAGATCGGCATGCCCCTGCTCGTACACGGCGAAAGCACGGACCCCGATGTTGACGTATTCGACCGGGAAGCGGTTTTCGTACGAACCACACTGATGCAGATCCTTCGCGACTTTCCCAAACTCAAGGTGGTCCTGGAACATATCACCACCGAAGACGCAGCGGAATTCGTGATGCGGGATGAGAGCGGGCGCCTGGCGGCCACTATCACACCGCAACACTTGATGTTCAACCGAAACGCGATGTTCGCGGGCGGGGTCCGACCACACTTTTACTGCCTGCCAGTGCTTAAGCGCGAACGCCATCGGCAAGCATTGCGGCGCGCTGCCACATCTGGCTGTCCCAACTTCTTTCTTGGCACAGATTCCGCACCCCACGACATCGAAGCCAAGGAAGCTGCTTGCGGTTGCGCCGGGATCTTTAGTGCTCCGACTGCCTTGCAAGCTTTCCTCACCGTTTTCGAACAGGAGAATGCGCTGGATCGCTTTGAGGCCTTCTCCAGCGAACATGGTGCACGATTCTACGGTCTTCCCCTCAACGAAGGCACCATTACATTCCGCCGCGAGGAAACCCGGATATGCGGAAACGTCGAGCTGCCGGATGGCCGTCGCATTCGATCCTTCCTCGCGGGCGATACGCTGCCCTGGGCGATTGCGTAGCAATTGTCAGCACCATTACAAGGGGTCTCACAGTGATTAATTCACAAACGGAATCCGACATTCTCGGCAAGCGACATCGAAGAGGCTGTTATGCACTTGACTGAATCCAATGCCATACCCCAATCCGTGAGTCGAATGTTGCTGGACGCTGGATGCATTCGCTTTCGTAGCGACGAGCCATTCCGTCTTCCATCCGGCTGGACCAGTCCCGTCTATATCGATTGCCGGCGCCTGATTTCATACCCGGCTAGTAGGCGCACGCTTGTCCGACAGGGCCTCGAACTATTGCGGGAACGCGAACGACTCCCCGGCATCGACGTCATTGCCGGTGGTGAATCCAGCGGTATTGCCTTTGCGGCATGGATCGCGGACGCACTCGATTTACCCATGGTCTACGTGCGAAAGGAAGCCCGCGGAATTGGGCCAGCCGCGCAGGTTGTTGGAAGCATCCGGCCTGGTGACAAGGTGCTGCTCGTTGACGACATGATGGCCGCCGGTCGAACCAAAGCCGCCTATTGCGAAGCACTATCGTCCGCAGGTGCAGCGGTACAAGACATCTTTGTCCTGTTCGAATACGGTACTTTCCCCACCGACGCCATCCTTTCAAAGTGGAATCCTGGTCTGCACTCGCTGGCAAAGTGGACTGACATTCTTGATGAACTGGAACGTTCGAGAGAGTTTTCGGAAAATCAGTTCGCTGAATTACGCGACTTCCTGAGCGACCCGCCGAAATGGTCTAGCGTTCACGGTGGCATCTTCGGCTAGATCGCCGAGCCAGCCCCTGCATCGACACGCCAACGCCCGCGGCTCACCCCGGGCGTGGAACCCCTTTTTCTCAGAATTCACGTTGCCCCATCGCAATAGCAGTCAATTCGCCGTTCAAACAGCAAAAGGAGAAGTTGCATGCTTAGCAAAAGAGACCTTGCAGTAGTTGCGGCAGCCGCTGCTGCGGGATGTGTCCAACCCGTGGCCGCACAATCCAGTGTGACGCTCTACGGCCAGATAGACGCGTTTGTCGGTTCCACCCGGGCATCGGGCGGTGACCGGGCTGCAATTGTCGGTGCCGGGGGGATGCAAACATCATACTGGGGGATGCGTGGTGCAGAGGAGCTAGGTAATGGGCTGAAAGCGATCTTTGATCTAAACGGGTTCTACCGAGTCGACACGGGGCGCTTTGGCCGCAGTGACACTGACGGCTTCCTGACGCGCAATGCCTACCTCGGACTGCAGTCTTCGGACTACGGCTCCGTTCGTCTTGGTCGGAATACCACGCCGTATTTCGTTTCGACTATCTTGTTCAATCCGCTCGTCGATTCGTACAACTTTGGCCCTTCGATCTTCCAGACGTACAAGACGGTTACCGATGGCCGGGTGTTTGACCCTGGTATCATTGGCGATTCCGGATGGTCGAATTCAGTCGTTTACTCATCGCCTAACATGGGTGGCCTGACGGTCAACCTCATCTACGCGTTCGGTGAACAGCCGGGGAGTACCGGCCAGAACAAATGGGGAGGAAATCTCACCTATTTCAGCGGCAGATTTGCCGCGACAGCAGCATTTCAGCAAACAAGGTTCAACGTAGTGCCCGGCGATGTCACCACGCCGGCCACACTGGCAGGCTTCGACAAGCAGACCGCAACACAATTTGGGCTGAGCTACGACTTTGGCGTGGCCAAGGTTTTTGGACAAGCGCAATACATCAGGACCGCGGTGAATGGCGCGCGAGGGGACATCCGCCATGCCAACGGGCAGTTGGGAGCATCGATCCCGGTAGGCCCTGGCAATTTGCTGACCTCCTATGCCTATGGCAATACACGCGACGACACGGCCGCCTTTGGGCGACACACGGCCAGCATTGCCTACGACCGCAACCTTTCAAAGCGCACAGACATCTATGTAGCGTACTTTTACGATCGTGTGACGGCGATGTCGCATGCGGACACCTTCGGCGTGGGCATGCGACATCGCTTCTAACCCTCGACCGCTACAACCAACGTGTTCGGCGCACGCTTACGCGGGGTCTTAGCGTCCCCGTCCTTTTCATCCATGTTCCCCGGGGGAACTGACGGCGAGCGACCGTTGCCGCTGACCCAAGCCAACAGCGCCAATCCATTTTCGAGTTTTCCGCACATGGCACAATGGCAAACAAATGAACATCCACCACGAGTTCCGATGGTGGAAATCCAACAACCGTCGCCGACACTTGACACAGGCAACCATCTTCTGTCTAATTAAAAAGATTGCGAAACCGGCCCGGCGTCCGGATTTCAGGCGCTTCGTTGCGACGGGCATGCGTCAAGGCTAATTTTGTATTTATCGGGCGAGACTCATGGACTTCAAGGCAATTACTAGCGACTTTGCACGAAGTGTCCCAGGTACCGACGCTTTTCTTAAGGTAAAGCAGCAATTGCTTGCCCTGATGACAAGCAATAGCGCCAATGCAGCCGCCTATTTCCTGATCTATGGATTTGCTCGGTCCTACGTCATTCTGCATGACGACGAAGGCGTTACGACCGATGCCGCCAATGCAGCACAGCAGCAGCTACTGAGCTACATGGAAGCGCTCGTTCCGGCCTTGGGCGACAGCGAAGCCCTTTTGAATGCCATGAACTGGGTTGTGCTCGACTACGATGGGCGGCGCCAGCTTTTCTGAGCGCAGAGACCACCTCGCCAGCTTGATCGCGAACGATACGTACACGCCCGTCCGCTTCTTTCCCTACCTTTCCGGGAACTCCGAGCGCGGATGAAATTACGCGTAATTCCGTACCATGGCTCCCTGAGCGGGCGGCTGTATGGGCGGTCAACTGATCTGATCAGTTCCTTCTTTTGATATGAGGATGATGACTTGGCTGAGGTTTCAGGCTTGCGGAAAACAGCCCCCACGTTCGACTTTCTTGCCATCGGCGAGCGCCTTCGCGCGTACCGTATGGCTCGAGGCCTGCGCTCCGAAGACATTGCGGAACGGCTAGAGATATCCCGCGCGGCTGTGTACAAGCTCGAGCGTGGGGAAATCATAAAAATCGAGACACTCGAACGTCTGGCAGCTTTGCTGGAGGTGACGCTTCCCATGCTGATGGGGGTGGAATCCGAGTATCACGACTCCGCTGTCAGTTACTTCGAGCGAATGCGTCAGCTTGAGTCCCGATCGACACGCATTCTCGTGAATTTCGATCCGATTTCATTTTTACTGACCTCAGATCAATACCAAAATTACCTCCGCCTGATGCTTGAGGAAAGCGTTCCCGAGGAATTAAGCGGAGAAAGTTCACAGCGCATCAATAGCGAAGTCATCAAGATACTCGCCGCGCGCCGTAAATTGTTTGAAGTGCATCGGCCAAGTATTCTCAGTCTCATCAGTCTCAGGCAGATCGAACAATTCCTGCATCATGGTCTGGTTGGCAGAATCGGCTTGCCAACAGGTGTCCAATTGGAGCGAAAGCTCGCCGCGCGCGCTGAAGTCGAACGCATCATCGAGGTGCTGAACAATGATCCCATCGGCGTACAGGTGGGCATCGTGGCCGACGCGCTGCCCAGCGAGACCGTCCAGATTTTCGAGGAACCAGGTGGGCAGCAGCACGTCGCGATGTCTCCGTTTCGACTGGGGCAGTTTCCGAACGTGCGCACCGGCATCGCAACGATAACGACGTCGAAGGACGCTGTTGCGATGTATCGCGGCCTGATCGAACGCCTGTGGATGACATCCGCGAAAGGGCGTGAGGGGGCGCGACTGCTGCAGGCCTCCCTCGATTGCAGTTGATCCGCTGGTCTGCGAATTTGCGAATTGGACGTCCGCACATCGGTTCATGAGTTAACAGGACACAGTCAACTGTCGCACGCACTCAACCAACTGATGCGGCGAAGCGCAAAGTAACGTTGCCCCCGCCTCGACCAGCTCGTCCTTTCCCCCGTACCCCCAAAGCACGCCAATCGAGACGACACCATGCCGCCGCGCGGCATGGATGTCGTGCAGGCGGTCCCCGATCATCACGGTTTCGGCCACGCTGAATTTTTCTTTCAGCAAGATGTCAGCGATGAGCACGCCTTTATCGTCCAGACGGCCACCGAGCTCGGCACCATAGACCTCATCCACAAGCGAGCGCAATTCGAAATGATCCAGCACAGAGCGTGCAAACGACTCGAGCTTTGAAGTGCAGATGACCAACCGCCGCCCTTCTGCTTTCAGCGTGGCAAGCGCTTCCCGGACGCCAGCATAAACATCCGCGTCATAGATGCCCGCACTGGAATAGTGCCGACGGTAACAAGCGAGTGCGTTTTCCACTTGATCGTCGCTACCTAATACCTTGCGAAACGTATCGCGCAATGGTGGGCCAATGATCCAGGTCAGATCGTCCGATGCAGGTGGTGGAAATGCAAGGTCCATCAACGCTGCCTGAAACGAGCGGACGATGCCGCGCGCAGGATCAACCAACGTACCGTCAAGATCTAGCAGCAGATTTTGCATCCGCACCCCTTTAAGCGGTGGCTATGTCGTCTAGAAAAAAGAACCTTATTACAAAAACTGGCGTCGCGACAACTTATTTTAGATGTGCACCAAATTGGGCGTTGACTAATTGAGACGTAATTGACGCCTGAGCGCTGGACAACGCATGAGCTAAGTCATATAAATACGACATCGTCGTTTTTTTTATACGCTATGCCGACATCATGTTCACCGCGCACGTTCGCTTCGCGTCTGTCTCTTACCGCTGCGCAGCGCTCGTTGTTCTGCCTGGGCGTGGACCCGACACCTGCGGTACTTTCCGCGTGGGCGTTACCGCAGAACATCGAAGGCCTCAGGCAGTTCTGTTTCGGATTGCTCGATCTTGTGGAGGGGCGTCTCGGAATTTTGAAGCCGCAGCTTGGCTACTTCGAGGCCTTTGGCCCCGCCGGAGTTCAGGTGCTCGCCGAATTCATGCACACTGCCCGGGCTGCGGGAATGATCGTCATCGCCGACGCGAAGCGCGGAGACATCGGCTCCACGATGGACGCCTACGCGCGCGCCTGGCTTGGCGATGACGCTCCCTTCGCGTGCGACGCAATCACCGTGTCGCCCTACCTCGGCTATGGAAGCCTTCAGCCGATGATCGACCGGGCTGTGGCAACAAACTCCGGAATATTCGTCGTCGTCAGATCGTCCAACCCCGAAGGGGCGGGTCTCCAACTCGGCCTGTGCAATGGAGAAACGATCGCGAACACCTTGGCCCGGAACATCGCCGCAAGCAATGCCGGCCATCTCAACGAGAAGGGGGTCGGCCCGATCGGTGCAGTCATTGGTGCGACGCTTGGCGCGGCATGCGCAGACACGCTGAACCTTCTGAGCAATGCCTACTGTCTCGTACCTGGGCTGGGGGCTCAAGGCGCAAGCCACACCTCATTGAAGACGCACTTCCCATCGAATCGTCTGGCGCGGATGGTCCCGGCCGCGTCCCGCTCCGTGTTGATGCTCGGTGGCAAGCCCTCCCTCATGCTGTCAGAGCTTCATCGTCTTATTGACGAAACGTGGTCGCTCACAACCGAGTAGCCACATCACTCCCCTCGGAGGTTTTTGATGAACGTTCAATCGGCCAGCGCGGACCTTTTGCATTCGTCCGGCTCTCTTGATCATTTCGTGTATCTCAACAACGCGACGACGAGTTACCCAAAATGCGAATCGGCGCTGGGCGCTTTTCAGCGAACGATATCGGCTCCTCCCTCCGATGTCAGGCATAGCGATGCGCCTGCCATCGAGATCGCACGCGGCATCATCGCGGAGGTTCTGGAGATCTCCCCCGAGTTTGTGTTCTTTGCGCCCGACGCAACGCTTGCACTAAACATGATCATTCGAGGTGCGCTTCCAAAGGGCGGGCGTGCTGTCGTCGACAACCGGGCGCACAACGCAACGACCCGGACGCTACACAACTCGGACGGCATCGATTGGCGTGTCGTGGACTTCTATGACGTCGACGATGCCATCAAGGACAAGTTGCCCGACGCTGTGGACCCTTCGGTGGATCTGGTCTGCCTGACGCACACCAGCAATGTCACCGGTTCGGTCTTCGACCTGCGTTCATCCGTCAATCTCGCTCGACGCTGGTATCCAAACGCACAGGTGGTGGTGGATGCGTCGCAATCTGCCGGTGTTACCTCCCTGAACGATCTGGTTCTCGCCGATTTCGCGGTCTTTCCCGGGCACAAGCATCTGCATTCGGTACCCGGTGCCGCCGTGGCAATCGCCAAGACTCGGCTCGCACCCGTTCTGTTCGGAGGAACGGGAACGAAGTCGAGCCTGCTCTCCATGGACGCTTACACCGCGAATATCGTCGAAGTCGGCACACCGAACGTGCCGGCAATCATGGCGATGGCCATGGCGCTCGCGGACTGGAAGCAAAATGCGGCCGTTTATCACGCGCACGTAGCCGGGATGGTCCAGCGACTGTGGCAGGGACTGTCTCGCATTGAAGGCATTGTAATGCTGGGACGCCCACCCGGCGCCGCGCGCACGGGCATCGTCGCACTGAGTCCGGCACGGGGCCTGCCCGAGCAGGAATGGGTCCGCTATCTTCGCGAGCAAGGCGTTGTTGTTCGTGGCGGTCTGCACTGCAGTCCGTTGCATCACGTTCAGCTCGGACTTGCCGAGCAGGGTTCACTGCGATTCAGCGTAAGCCGATTTACTACGGCCCATGACGTCGATGTTGCCATCCGCGCGATGGAACAGTTCGCACACACCTTGATGGTGCTCGATGAGTAGCGCCACCTTGCTGGTCGATGCTCCGCACGTCCGGATAAAAACGGTCGTCCCGTGCGCGGAAGATCCTGACCTCGTACAACTCGAAGGGGCCTTCTTCGGTGTCGACCTCGATGTATTGCACGGGCACATGACGTTGTTCGCCTGGAAATCGATTCGCCTGCAGACAGACGGCAACATCGTCGCAAGGCACCCTTGCGGGGCATTCTTCCTCGTCTCCATAGATGGTCGGTTCAGTCTGTCAAGAGTCAAGGATTTGGAAACCGGGCTCGCGCTCATCAACCAGTTGATCAACCAGGAGTGACTTTCATGAGCAAATACTTTGGAGAGGTCAAATCGGGCGTCATCTTCGCCGCCGACTTGCCAACCTTCGATGAGAACGCGAAGGTGCTGTCGCAGGTAAGTGACTACGTAGATGTCATCAAGATCAACACCCCGCTGGTGTTCCAAGAGGGCCCCCAGGTAATCTCGCGCCTCGCCTCGACTTTCGGGAAACCCGTTTTCGCGGATCTGAAAGTTGCCGACGTGCCCCACACCAATGTGAAGGTGGTCAAGATGGTGCGCGATAACGGCGGCGCCGCCGTAATGGTGCATGGTTTCGTCGGGCCCGATGGGCTGTCCGATTGCGTCGAGGCGGCTGACAATCGCATTGGCATTATCGTCCAGCTCGAGCTCACCAATCCCGGCGGGATCATGTTCACGGCGCCCATCGCAAATGACATGGCGCGCCTCGCATCCGAGATGGGTGTCTATGGCAGTCAGGCACCTGGCAATCGTCCGGACAGGATTGCGGAGATTCGCCAGATCATGGGGCCCGATGCAGTACTTGTGTGCTGCGGTGTCGGCGCACAGGGCGGTAGCCACGATCTTGTCCAGCAAGCCGGCGGGACCTACTCGATCGTGGGACGTGCGATCTACGCTGCGGCCGACCCCAGGGCTGCAGCGAGGGCCATCGCCGAGATGAAGCTGTAACCCAGATCCGTCTGACCGACGCACGGCTGTGACGGGTGGCCCGTCACAGCTCCTTCATGATTGATGACTCTTGCCCGAACGTCCGCTATCGTCGATGCGCGGCTCATTGGGAAAAAACGGAGTAACGAATGGGCAAGTCCGTAGCCGTGATGGGGGCAGGTCCAGCCGGCATCGTCTGTGCGCGATATCTTCTGGCCCAAGGTTTCGAGCCCGTCGTGTTCGAATCGCATTCGACGATTGGGGGCCAGTGGAATTGCCACAACCCGGCGAGTGGCGTTTGGCTGGGGATGAGAACCAACACGCCGCGGATGCTGACGCGATTCTCCGATCTGGACTACCCCGAGCATGTCAGCCTGTATCCGCGTCATGACGAAGTGCTCGACTACCTTCAACGGTATGCGGACCTCTTCGGTGTTACGCCCACAGTGATATGCAACGCCCGCGTGGTCGAAGTTGCAGCGCGCGGTGGGGACTACATCGTTGAATGGTCGAGGAACGGGGTGAGAGAGCAGGGCTGCTTTTCGCATGTCGTACTCGCCGGCGGGCGATTCAACACACCGTTACGGCCCGCCATCGACCGATCACAGAAGACGTCCATGTCTCTCGACGATATCCACGCGCACCAGTATCAAGGCGTCGGTGATTATCGCGGGAAGCGTGTGGTCATTGCCGGCGGCAATATCAGCGCGCTTGAGATTGCAAGCGAGATGGCAATGGGCGGCGCCGCATCGGTGGTCACCGCCATGCGCCGTCAGCGCTATGTCTTCCCGAAACTGATCGCAGGTGTGCCAATCGAGAGCATCCGCATGACGAGAGGAAATGCGCTATGGCGAGAGTTAGCGAGTCAAGCCGACATTGCAGAAGCAGACGCCGCTTTCCTCAGGACATATATCGGTAACCCCGCACGTTTCGGTGCTCGTATGCCAGATCCCGACATTCGGCAGGCAGGGGCGACCGGCAGCCTGTATTTCCTCGGGCTTGTCGCGGAGGGCCGCATCGACTGCAGGCCGTGGATTCACCGGATTGATGGGCAATGCATCCGATTCTCCGATCACAGCAGTACACATGCGGACGCGTTGATCCTGTGTACTGGATACGCTCTGGACCTGCCGTTCCTGAACCCAGAACTGGCAGTCAAGGCAGGCTACCGTGACGGTAGACTTGCGCTGCCCGACGTCACCTTTCCTCCAGCGTCTCCCGGACTTGCGTTCGCAGGTTACTGGCAACAGGTCGGCGCCTACTTTCCGGCACTCGAACAGCAAGCTCGTTATATCGCTTATCAATGGGCCGGACGAATTGCCGATTCACAGGTGGTTGGCGCTGGCGCCCACCCTCGCAGCGCGGAGCCGGAAGTCCATCTGCAGCATGAATTGACGATCCGCCTGGGGAGATACGCAGGCGTTGATCCCAAAGGACGCGTGACGGCCGCGATGGAGCGGACGCTCAACCAGAGCGCGGTGACGGGACTCATGTTTCGCATAGCCGGCGTAGACGCGTTACCAAACGCCTTTGAGAATCTTCTGGACGAAATGCGCCGCTACGGCCCCGACATGCCGATCATTTCCTGACTCGAGGAGACCGAGTGTGGCTTCCGATCGATCTGTTGCCGATGAACTGGCGGATGTAGGGCGGGCCAGACTGGCGTTGCTTTACGCGCTGATCTATGCAGAGATCGGCATTGCCACCCCGTTTCTGCCGCTATGGCTTAATTCGCTCCAGCTCGACCCGGCCACGATTGGGATCATCATCGCTACCCCCATCTTCGTCAAGGTGCTGGCAAGCGTACCGCTGTCGAGCTTGATCGACACCGGCGTCAATCCCAGAGCGCTGCTACTTGCAGGCAGCATGACTGTCGCCATGTCGTATGCAATCATGCCGTCGGCAGCGAAGCTTGGATGGCCCGTACTTGCAGTGGTCCTGGCCATTGGCGCTGCGGCGGGTTCCGCGCTGATTCCCACGGTCGACTACCTTGCGCTACGCTATGTCCGACTTCACCCCGAGACAGATTACGCGCGAATCAGGATGTCTGGTTCCATCGCATTTCTTGCGGTCACGATCGCTGGCGGCATGCTGCTCGATGCGTCGAGCACGGCAAAGGCGATCCCACAGTTGCTCTCATGCGTCGCTGTCTGCGGCGCGACAGCTTCGTTCTTCATGCGGCCGGTACGAGCAGGCCCACCAACAGCATCTGGGCGTCAGACACCGGGAGCCATCCCCCGTCGCTTATGGTTCTTCATGTGTGCCGCTGCGGCGATTCAAGCCAGTCATGCCGCGCTGTATGGATTCGCAACAATCTTCTGGGCTGCCCATGCCAACTCGGATTTGGCAATCGGCATTTTCTGGGGATTGGGGGTAGGATCCGAAATCCTCATATTCGCGGCAGCACGCCGCTTTCCGAGACTCATCACGAGTCCTGAGAAGCTTCTTCTCATAGGCGGCGCGGCGGCGATATCCCGTGCAATCGGCATGGCGCTGGTCGGACAGGAACCGTGCATTATTGTCGTCCTGCAGGCTTTGCACGGACTGAGCTTCGGCGTCACCCACATCGGGATCATGACGGCCGTTTCGGTACTTGGCCTTGAACAGCACAGAGGCAGGGCTCAAGGCACGCTGACTACGTTGACCGCGGGCGGCACCGCCTGCGCGTCGATTCTCAGCGGCTTTGTGTATCAGAGATTTGGAGGAAGCGTCGCCTTTGCCGCGATGGCCCCCATAGCCCTGCTTGGCCTAAGTTTCCTCATGACTGGCGCCAGAGTGCGCAAAGACACCTAGCGACGGAGTCGTGCCCATTAGGATTCACGCACTCTGTCTGGAAAGGTCTGTGTAACAGCCACCGGACGGGCGCGCCTCGGAGACCCGCTCCAAAATCAAAAACCCCGGAAGCTCAAAGTCCATGCAGGTAGCAAATGGGTACCGCGTAGGCGAGAAGAGCGTATCCAAGCCGAACCTTGTCGAAATTGCCGCTGACGGCAAGCAAGGTTGCAGCTCCGGCGACCCCGGCCGCATTTAGGACAACTAGATGCTTGATGGTCCCAAGATCCCGGCAGCCTAGCCTTGAAGTATCTGCGCTCAATCAGAAAGAAGGGGATGAACACGGGCTGGAGTAATATTTTACATAACGATTATTATTGCCATGACGGGTGTAAGGGCTAAGTTGTAGTGTCGTAGGTGAGCTAGATTGAGATGTCGTACCCAAGGATTCGTTGGAGCGCGACATGACACGGCCGGACACCATCACCATGAGCCTGCGGGAACT
>Ga0102595_100733_pt1 | contig 19332 bp, 21 predicted proteins | sample Araplaol_mTSA_r2_2_FD_76864 | JGI IMG/M metagenome (GOLD analysis project Ga0102595, IMG submission 76864) | Arabidopsis root microbial communities from North Carolina, USA - plate scrape MF_Col_mTSA_r2 (SPADES assembly) (version 2) | ecosystem: Host-associated > Plants > Roots > Endosphere...
TGAGAGTGGCGGAACAGCATGAACGGGCGAGGTGACATGAATTCACCCATGCTTCGAAAGTCCTCGGTCACGCCGACAATCCGGAAGCGGCGTGCATTCCTTGGATCGCTGGATTCGGCCGCCACCAGCTTGCCCAGTGGCGAAACGCCCGGGAACAGTTCATCCGCCATGCGGCGGTTTATCACCGTCGCGATGGCATCTGCCCCCTCATCCTGCTCCGAAGGCCAGCGGCCTGCATCAAGTTTCATCCCCATGGTGGTCCAGAACTGATCGCTGGCTTCCGCCATGTTGGCGCGTACCTGGCGGTTGCCATCCGGCAGGGCAATCCGGCTCACCATGCTGGCGTCCTGGAACATGGCGAACGTGGTCAAGGCCGCATGCTCCACTTGTGGCATTGCCGTCAGTGCGCGCAGGAAGCGGTCATGCACGCCCTCGGTACGGCCCAACTGGTTGCCGTTTGGCGGCTGTAACTGTACCGCCCATACACCCGCGTACTGGAATCCGAGCGGCTGGCTGTATAACTGCCAGTAGCGCACTCCGGTGGCGGCAATGGCAAACACGATCGCGAAAGCCAGCATGATTTCCACGCTCAGGAGCATATTGCGCGTCTTGCGCTTCCAGGTGAGTTTCAACAAATGGCGCAACATCACGCGGCTCCTTTCAATGCACGGACGGGGTCGAGGCGGGACATCTTCAAGGCAGGCACCAGGCCGGACAGCACGCCAAAGACGATCGTAATCAGGAGACCCCAGCCGAATACGGCGAAGTTGATGCCGACTCTGAGGTAAGGGATCGGGCCAGCCGCTTCCAGCCACCACAGCACGCCCGCCGCCAGTGCCAGCGCAATGGCGCCGCCGGCCAGGCATAGCACAACGTTTTCCACCACCAGTTGCGCTGCCAGTTGGCCATTGCTGGCGCCGAACGCCTTGCGCACTCCGATCTCGGTGCTGCGTTCCATGATGCGGCCGACATTCAGGTTGACTAGGTTCAGTGCGGGGAGCAGCATGAACAAAAACATCAGGAACGTAATGCCGCCCAACACCAGCGCGCCAGCATCGGGATTGCTTTCTTTGCTGCTCGACAGGCTGCGGGCGAACATATCGATCTTGCTGTCGGCCCAGATCTGGCCCGAAGTGAATTCCGGGTCGCCGGCAAAGTCCATTCGCGCAGCAATGCGTTGCACTTCTGCGCGAATGGCGGGCAGGTCATCCGGGCTACGCGCCAGCAGAAGGGCAAAGAAGCGGCCCGTCATCTGGTGGCGGTAGTTGGTATTGGGATAAGTGGTGATCGGAACCCACATGTCCGCGTAGGCGTTCAGGTGCAGCGCATCCTGCACCACCCCAATGACGCTGAAGGTTTGGCCGCCCGTCTCGATTTTTCGCCCCAGCGGTGCAGGGTCGCCGAACAGCTTGACCGCCATGGAGCGCGCCAGCACTGCGACCATGCGGCCCTGCGTCACGTCGTCTTCGTTGGGGACGCGCCCGGCCAGCACCTTGAAGTCCAGTACGCGCCAGTATTCGGCGTCGGCATGGCGCATGTTCACTTCGGTACTGGAGCCGTTCATGATGACGGCTGTCGGCTCGATGCCAGTGACCGCGGCGACCATTTCCACTCCCGGCATCGGCTTCAGGTACTTGTCGATGACACGGTAGCCAAGTGGGCCGCGGCTCAGCGAAGTGTGTTTCTCATTGGTCGCCTCGATCATATGCACTTGCAGGAAGCGGTTGCTGCGGTGTTCTACTCCGGAAGGGTAGAAAGCCTCCTGCAGCATGGCGGTCACGACCAGGAGCACCACCAGGGTCAGGATGATGCAGGCCAGGTTGATTGCCGTAAAAAGCTTACGGCGCAGGAAGACGTTCCAGGCTGTGAGCAGGTAGTTCTTCAGCATGGAGCCTCCTTACGCTACCAGTTGGCCATCGAAGACCCGCACGATGCGGTGTGCACGGCGTGCCTCGGCTTCGTCGTGGGTGACCATGACCACGGTAGTGCCTTCCTCGTTCAGTTTGAGAAGAATGTCCATCACCTCCGCGCCCATTTTGCTATCGAGGTTGCCGGTTGGTTCGTCGGCCAGCAGGACATCGGGCTGGCCGACCATGGCACGCGCGATAGCCACGCGCTGCTGCTGGCCGCCGGAGAGCTGGTTAGGGTAGTGTTCCATACGTGCGCCGAGGCCGACTTTCTCCAGCGCGGCGCGGGCCCGCTCGCGGCGCTCGCTGCCGGGCATGCTGCGGTAGAGCAGGGGCAGTTCCACATTGTCGATGACGCGCAGGTCGTTTATCAGGTGGAAGCTCTGGAAGATGAAGCCGAAGGTGTCATTACGCAGGCGCGCCACATGCTTGTCCTTGTACGACTGCACCGGCAGGCCACCGATATGGATGTTGCCCGCGCCGGGACGGTCAAGCAGGCCGATGATGTTCAGCAGCGTGCTCTTGCCGCAGCCGCTGGGGCCCATGATGCAGACGAATTCCGATTTCCGGACGTGCAGGTCGATTTCCTTCAGCGCCAGGGTCTGCACCTTGTCGGTATGGTAGGTCTTGCTGATTTTATCGAGTTTGATCATTGGGCGATCCTGATGGTGTCGTAGTCTTTGAAACGGGAGGTGTCGGAAATGATGATGCGGTCGCCGGCGCTTGCACCGCCGAGGATTTCAACCTGTTTGCTGTCGCTGGCGCCGATATCGAGCATGGCTTTGCGCGCCGTTCCTCCGTTAAGCACGAAGATGGCTTGCCTGCCGCGCCCATTGAAAGCGGGACCGCGGGCCACGACCAGCGCGCTTTCCTTGCGGGTGGCGACGATGTTTGCGTCCACGCGCAGTTTATTGCGCAATTGCGGGTGATTCGACTGGTCGAGCGTGACCAGCAGCTTGACGGTGCCGTCCTGGATTTCGGGCAGGATGGTCTGCACTTTGCCGTGCAGCTGCAGCGCGCCTTGCTCGACCAGCACTTGCTGGCCCGGCTCAATGCGTCGCGCGTGGAAGTCGGACAGCGTGGCCTCGACGCGGTAATTGTGCAGGTCCGATACGCGCGCCACCAGCTGGCCGGTTGCCACGGCCGCGCCTTCCTCCTGCAGCAACCAGGTCAGCATGCCGTCGAAAGGCGCCCGCACCTGGGTTCGGGCCAGCAGTTCTTCCTGCTGCGCCAGCTGCTTGCGCAGGATGCTTTGCTGTAGCTGCGCACCTTCGATATTACTGGCGGTAGCGCGGCGCACGTCCTCCACTTGTTCCTGCTGCTGGCGCAACTGGATCTCGTTGCGTTTGACATTCAGTTCGGCGGTCAACAGGTCTTCGGCCGAGACACCGCCATGCTGGCGCAAGGTTTGGGACCGCTGCAGCTTGGCACGTGTCGATTGCAGGTCAAGTTGCAGCAGTTCGATGCTGCTGGTTAGCTGCTTGCGCTTCTGTTCCTGTTCCAGGCGCAGGTTCTGGATGCGGTTATCCTGTTGCGCCAGTTGCTCTTTCAGCCGTTCCAGTTCCAGCTTGACTGACTGGTTATCCAGTTCCAGCAGCAAGGCCCCGGCACTGACCTGTTGTCCGGGCCGTGCATGGACTTTGGCAATGCGGGTCTGGATCGGGCTGGGCACCTGCTCCTCGTGAACCGGCACTACAACGCCGGAGGCGCCGATGGTGTCGGCGATGCTTCCTTGGCGCACTTCTGCAATATTGAGTTCATTGGCGGCCGCACTTGGCGCCACCGCACGGTTGACGCCCCACACGGCGGCACATACAACCGTTAGTCCAGCGCCTATCGCGACAAGCGTGGCGCGCCGGCGGCGTTTGATAATTGAGGGATTGATTGCCTGGTCCATGGCAGGAGTGCAGCAAACTCCGTGCCATGCCTGTGAACCGCTATTTTCCGTGGCGGCCGGAGGGGAGCCACGGCCGCTTCCGCACAAAGGTGTCCGATTCCGGACAGTTGAAAATGGATTGGAGGCCGGTTGCGGCCTTCATTTTTGCTGCGCCATGCGTTCAATCGACTGGATGCCGGCGATCATCTTGTCTCGCGCCGACGAGTTGGCAGAGTGCACGGCGATCCTGGGCGATTTGAATCCGCGAAGGGCCACGGCTTCTTCGATCCAGAGCACCACGTCATACCCGGTGCCGCGTTCATCGTCGCCCAGGTCATGATCGAGGCTCAACTCCTCCACTGCGCCACTTTCCAAAAGCGCGATGGCTTCGTCCGGCCAATAGACTCGCACCCATCCCTCGGGAGTAGTGCGTTCGTCGTCAAGAAATACGCGCATATTTTTCTAGTTTGCTTTGAGCGATGCCACGAGCGACGCCAGGACAAGCAGCGCTTCTTCGAAGTTACGGCTCTTTTGACGACCATCCGTACATCTCGCTGTCAATCCAGTCGGGCGATGGGTAAGCTTAACGCAGGTCTCGCGATGAACAGCAAACTGGCAATCGATGGCGAATTCCCGCCTGAAGTACTCGGTTGACACGTCGTCGAGCAAGAGTACCTGACCCGGCTCGGTTACTGCACGCAATAGCTTGTATTCGACTCCATTGCCGGACGCCGCCCGCGCGACTTCGGCCATTTGCGCAAATGCCGGCGGGGGCAGTGGTTCTGATATTTTTACAATGAAGGATGCAAGATCACCTGCGGGGTTCGCGCTTTCCAGGTCGAGCAGCTCTATGGTCGACTCGTCTTCCACGGCATCAAGCGCCGCCCGCATTACGTCGAGGCTCAAGTACCAACCGTCGGCCAGTGAGGCGCGTCCAATGATGTAAGACTCGGGTTTTGAGATTGTTTGGATCATGTCGAATGACTATTTCTTTCGGTCGTCGAACGGCGACCTGTAATGGTACGAATCCTTGAAGCAGCAATCACCGCGAGATTCTTCGCTCCCAAAATCAAATAAATCCAGGCCTTCTGCCAACGGTGCTGGATCACGAATACATGCATATGCCAGTTTGATCGCTTCCGGATCGAGCTTCCACTGTGAATGAGCACGAAGGCTTGCGGGTCATCGGCCGCTTCGGCGGCCAATTGTTCTGCTTGCGAAAAGAAGAACGACATGAGCTCAGCGGGCGAGGGAACCGGCACTTCACTGCGGGGCTCGTGGCACAAGACGTAGCAGTGTCTAAGCCACGGAAGCCGATAGCTGATGAGCAAGCAAGAGCGTTCTGCGTAACCCGGCGGGAGCGAGACACGCCTATCGAGCATTAAATTTCGCATGACTGCGAATCTTCCATCCGGTCAGTGACTGTCCTTTGCATGCAGCAGCGCATCGAAGTCTTCGTTTGTGGTGAAGTAGTACTGGTGAATCCGGGCCACGAGTTCGTGTTCATTGGGAACGCTTCGTCGAAACTCGCCAGGGCCTGGGCCCGGCGCATAAAGCGAGACTTGGTATTGCCATTCTCCATTCAGGAAGTAGACGTAGATACTCGGTGCATCCGTCTGGTCGTCCATGCCCTGGTAGCTTGTGAACCAGCCCTCCCAACCGGGGACATGATTACCGCTTATGCCGATCGGCTTGATGACGATATACCCCCCAGGGAACGCCCGATGGTCGGCGCCGAAGAAGGGCGTATCACTGATGTCCAGGCCGAGCGAGCGTATTGCCTTTATGGTTTCCTGTGAAAGATGCATGTGCATTTCTGAACCGATGAATCGGCATGGTTCATGCGGCGGTTTGGGAATCGACCTGCAATTCCTGGTCGCTGGAGAATGCCGCCATATTGGTCTCGCCCATCACGCGGCTGGTGACCGTGCCGGCGGCAATCGAGCCGCTGACGTTCAGTGCGGTGCGGCCCATGTCGATCAGCGGTTCGATCGAAATCAGCAGGCCGGCCAAAGCCACGGGCAGGTTCATGGAAGACAGCACGATCAGCGCCGCAAAGGTCGCGCCGCCGCCCACGCCGGCCACGCCGACGGAGCCGATGGTGATGATCGCCAGCAGCGGCAGCAGGAACGATGCGGTGAATGGATCGATGCCGACCGTCGGCGCGATCATCACCGCCAGCATGGCCGGGTAGATGCCTGCGCAACCGTTCTGGCCGATGGTGGCGCCAAACGAGGCGGCAAAGTTGGCGATGCCTTCCGGCGTGCCCAGGCGCTGGGTCTGGGTCTGCACGCTCATCGGAATGGAGCCTGCGCTGGTGCGCGAGGTGAAGGCGAACGTCAGCACCGGCAGGATCTTCTTCGTGTAGCGCAGCGGATTGAGGCCGCTGGCGCTGACCATCGCCAGGTGCACGCAGAACATCAGCAGCAGGGCGCAGTAGGATGCCACCACGAAGCCGATCAGGTTCAGGATGTCGGCATAGCTGGAGCTGGACACCACTTGCGCCATCAGCGCGAACACGCCGTAGGGCGTCAGGCGCAACACCAGGGTCACGATGCGCATCACGATGGTGTGCGCCACATGCACGGCGTGGTCAAAGGAAGTGAAGTGCTCGGGCTTCTTTTCCGCGATGCCGATGGCGGCGACGCCGACGAACACGGCAAACACCACCACCGCAATGGTCGACGTCTTGCGTGCGCCGGTCATGTCGAGGAAAGGATTGCTCGGGATGAAGGACAGCAGCATGTTCGGCAGCGAAATCGTCTGTGCATCCGCCAGCTTGCCTTCCAGGTAGGCGCCGCGCGCCACTTCGGCCGCGTTCGAGGCTAGGCCTGCAGCGCTCAAGCCGAACAGCTTGGCCATCAGGATGCCGATCGCTGCCGCCACGGTGGTCGTCAGCATCAGCGTGCCGATGGTGAACGCGCTGATCTTGCCCAGCGAGCTGGCGTTGCGCAGCTTGAGGATGGCCGAAACGATGGACACCATAATCAGCGGCATCACGATCATCTGCAACAGCTTGACGTAGCCGCTGCCGACGATGTCGAGGTACTGGCCGGTCACCTTGACTACTTCGCTGCCGGCTCCGTACAGCGCCTGCAATCCGGCGCCGAGCACCACACCCAGCCCCAGGGCGCTGAAGACGCGCACGGTAAAGCTGGCATGGCGCTTCTGCTGCACGACGAGGAAGGCCAGCACAATGGCGGCAACGGCCAGGTTGAGGATCACTTGCAGGTTCATGTGGGGCGGCGGCTTATATTTTGGAATCGACAGATTCTAATTGAATTGGTGTAGTCTTGCCTATTTGCAGTACCGAGGTTGCAGAGTCGCTACGAAAGGAATAGCTATGTCGAAGCAATCGATGAAGGTTGGCACCCGGCTGGCGCTGGGCTTTGGCCTGGTCCTGGCGCTGATGGCCGGCGTGTCTGGCCTCGGTATCTATAATATGCACCGCATCCACGCCCAGCTTGAAAAGGTCGTGCAGCTCAATGTGGCGAAGCTCACCTATATACAGGATATGTCGGAAGCGGTGCACATTGTCGCCCGCGTCACCCGTACCATGGTGCTGCTGTCCGATGAGGCGGCCATACAGCGCGAACTGCCAAAAATACAGGCGGCGCGCGCCCAGTACGACAAGGCGCAGGCAGCGTTGGCTGCATTGCCCGCCACCGAGGAAGGCAAGGCGATCCGGGCGCGCATCCGCGCCCTGCAGCAGGAAGCGCGTCCGCTGACCGACCAGTTGCTGCAGCTGGCCGCGCAGCACAAGGATGAAGAGGCGGTGGCCCTGCTGATGCAGAAGTCAGGGCCGGCCACCCAGCGCTGGCAGGACGTGATGGACGAAGACGTTCAGCTCCAACGCCAGCATAATGCCCGCGATGCTGCCGCAGCGGCCGAAGCCTATGCCGCGGCCCGCAGCTTGATGCTGGTCATGAGCGGCATGGCGCTGGTGGCGGGCATCGTTGCCGCCATCGTGATCGCGCGCCGCCTGCTTGGCCAATTGGGGGGAGAGCCCGACGTGGCGGCAGAAATCGCCGGCCGCATCGCAGCCGGCGACCTGACCGTGCACGTGGAGACCCGCCAGGGCGATGAGGCGAGCATGATGAAGGCCATGAGCGTGATGCGCGACAGCCTGCTGCGCATCGTGTCCGAAGTGCGGCAGGGGACCGAGACCATCAACACCGCCGCGACCCAGATCGCCGCCGGCAACCTGGACCTGTCGTCGCGCACCGAGCAGCAGGCCAGCGCGCTGGAGGAAACCGCTTCCTCGATGGAGGAGCTGACCAGCGCCGTACGTGAAAACGGCAGCAATGCGCGCCAGGCCAACGAGCTGGCCGCGGCGGCTACCGCAGTGGCGCAGCAGGGCGGGGCCGTGGTGGGCCAGGTGGTGCAGACCATGGGCTCGATCAGCGACTCTTCTCGCAAGATTTCGGACATCATCGGCGTGATCGACGGCATTGCGTTCCAGACCAATATCCTGGCGCTGAACGCTGCGGTGGAGGCGGCGCGCGCCGGCGAGCAGGGGCGCGGCTTCGCTGTCGTTGCCAGCGAGGTGCGCCAACTGGCCCAGCGTTCGGCGGCTGCCGCCAAGGAAATCAAGGACTTGATCGTCAGCTCCGTGGAGCAGGTGGACCAGGGCAGCGCCCTGGTGGCACGCGCCGGCAGCACCATGGATGAAGTGGTGGCGTCGGTGCAGCGGGTGTCGCAGATCATGCGGGAAATCACGGCGGCAGGCGATGAGCAGAGCGCCGGCATCGAGCAGATCAACCGGGCCGTGACGGAAATGGACACGGTGACGCAGCAGAACGCTGCGCTGGTGGAGGAGGCGGCATCAGCGGCCGATGCGCTGAAACAGCAGGCGACCCACCTGGATACCCTGGTGGGTGTATTCAAGCTGCATCACGAGGTGGCCAGGCGTACTGCGCACAGCAGGATGCCGATGAAGCAGATGGCAGCAATCAGTCCGCCGGCAATCACGTAGCCGGGGCGCAGGGCGCCGACGTCGCGTTCGAAATCGCTGCGCCGGCGCAGTCCAATGAAGGACCAGGCGACGGCCAGCATGGTTTCGCCGAAGCTGCGGGTTTTCGTGGTGTCCATGTCGTTTCCTTTCGGGGTTGGGCCTATTGTGCGCCGGCCCGGCCCTGAAAAACAGGCGCAGAAGCGCCCGGAAACGACCGTATCAGTTGGCTCGCAGGCGGGCCACGGCCTTGAGGAGCCTGGTGCGCTGCCCGCCGGCCCAGTCCAGGCGCAGCAGGTCGGCATCGCCCAGCGACTCCAGGCTCGCGGCGGCTTCGTCGCTGCCGCCGTCTCCCTCGTCCAGCATTTCCTCGTACAGTTCGGGGTAGGCCTGGATGCGCAGCATGACTTCGTCCGCCACTTCATCTTCCACCATGGCGTCGCCCCAGGCGACCAGGCGTTCGGCCAAGTCATGGAGCGCGGCGTGGCGTTCGGGCGATTTGGCCTGTTGCAGCAGTACCTCGAAACTGGCGAGCGCCTCCTGCAACTGGCGGGTGCAGGCCGAGACATGGCAGGCGTAAGTGGCGAATTCGCGCGCCAGGGGACCGCCGCTGGCCATCTTGCGCCAGCTGGCCAGCATGGCGTCGCCTCCCAGCACCGGTCCGGCGCCGGGCACTTGCCAGGCCTGGGCCGCGCCCAGCTGGCGCAATTGCACCTCGGCGCGCGCCACGCAAACCTGCAGGTCGTCCAGGCGGCGCGCATAGGCGCTGTTGGCGCGCGATTCGCGCAGTTTGTCCAGCAGGTGCATGGGGAGGGATTCACGGCCGCGCCATCGGCCAAACACAGGCAGGGTGTCGGCACGCGGCGATGATGCCGGTGCCAGCAGGTGGTTCATGGCGCGCGCGCCACGGCTGCGCAGCAGCCAGGTGTCGCCAGGTTTGATCTGTAGTAGTGAGTCCATCGCAACCTCCCTCGGGCTTTGAGGGAATTCTGAACCTTTTATCAAGCCCTAGCAAGCCTCAGTCGGCGCCGACTATGCGGTTTCGTCCGGCGCGCTTGGCCTGGTACAGGGCATCGTCGCCGCGTTTCAGCACGTCTTCACAGGAACTGTCCCCGCTGCGGAAGCAGGCCAGCCCGCCGCTGATGGTGACGGACTCGCCGATGCGGCCCAGCGCCTGCAGGGTCTCGGCGATGCGCTGGCGCAGGCGTTCGGCAATCGGCGCCGCCTGCTCGCAGGTGGTGTGTGGCATCAGGACCACGAATTCGTCGCCGCCAAGGCGGGCCGGCGCATCGGTGGTGCGCAGTTCGCGCTGGCACACGTCGGCCGTGGTCTTGATCACCACGTCGCCGGCCAGGTGGCCATGTTCGTCGTTGACCCGCTTGAAGTGGTCGATATCGAAGATCAGCATGGCCATCGGAGTGGCATAGCGTTCGAAGGTGTCGAAATGCTCGGCCAATACGTTCATGAGCTTGCGGCGGTTCAGCAGGCCGGACAAGGCATCGACCTCACTCAGCATGCGCAACTGGTCTTCCATCTCCTTGCGCGCGGTGATGTTGCTGGCAACCCACAGCACCGCATCTTCGCCATCGACCGGGAAATCCAGTGCCTGGATGCGGCCCTCGAACCACAGGCGGTAGCTCGGGCCGCTGCTGGCCAGGCCCTTGATATCGCCTTGTACCAGGCTGTATTCGACAATGTGCAGGGCGCGCCAGGCCAGGGCGGTTTCGATCTCTTTCAGGAACCAGCTTGCCTTGTCGGGCGTCAGGACGTCATGGACCGTCTTGCCGATCAGGTGGGCGCCATCATGGTAATAACGCACGTCGATGCCGCCAAAAATGGCGATGTAGCGGCCGCTGCGCGTCAGGATGAACGCAGGGTCGGGCAGGGCATTCAACAGCGCTGAAAGTTGATTGCCAGAAAATAGTGTTTCATCGCGCATGTCTGCGACAGTATCCAGAGCCGGGCAATAACGCAAAAATTGTTAATAGGAATTTATTTATTTGTAACTATTTGATTTATTCGTGTCAAGGCGCCAACCACCCGAGCTGGCCGCTGGCAGCCTCGTTCAGCTGGGCGACCAGGGCCGGCGCGCCGCTGTCGGCGATGCGGAACGACAGCGTTACCAGTTGGTCGTGGCGGACTTCAAGCAGGGTGGCGCCGGCCGCAGCCAGTTCGCGCCGCAGCAAGCCTTCAAGGGAATAGGGCAGGGTGCAACTCAGTTCGGTATAGCGCACGATGGCGACTTTTTCCACCTTCAGCAGGGCCTGGGCCACGGCATCGGTATATGCCCGCACCAGGCCGCCGGCGCCCAGCTTGATGCCGCCGTAGTAGCGCACCACGGCGGCCAGCACGCCTTCCAGGTCCTGGTGGCGCAGCACGTCCAGCATGGGCCGGCCGGCCGTGCCTCCCGGTTCGCCGTCATCGACAGCCGCCGACTGGCCGCCTGCCAGCAGGGCCCAGCAGACGTGGGCCGCGTCGGGGTGCCCGGCGCGCAGCCCGGCGACGATCGCCTGTGCTTCCGCGCGGTCCGCTACCGGATGGACAAAACCGAGAAAACGGCTTTTCTTTACAATTAAATCGCTAGTCGCGAGAGATATAATGGTTTGTGGCATGGGGCCAACATGATACAGGTTTGCTGGCTGTAATTGCCCGGCATCCCTTACAATGCTGTTGCGATTTTTTCAACTTGGTATTCGTGGCGAGTTTCGTGGCGACCTATCGGATCAAAACCCTCGGTGTGCAGAACGGCTTCCAGCAGGAGCGGGTCGAGGCACGCCTGATGCTTTTGTTCCGCCGTCCATTGGAGGCCGTGCGCCCGATCGTCGCCGGCAATGGCGCGATTGTGAAAAAGGGCATCGACTGGGCCATGGCGGAACGCTTCCGCGATGCCTTGATGACCTGCGGTATCCGTTGCGAAGTCGAAGAGGAGAAGGCGCCGCCGCCCCGCGCTACGCTGGCCGAATATGCGGCGCAATTGCAGTCGCACCTGGAGCTGCTGGATCCGGGCAGGCGCTGGACATTCATCGAGGCCGAGGGCGAACTGTTCGGCGTGCCGGGTCCCGAGTCGCCATATCCGCTGGAACTGCTGGTGCCGCTGGAAGGCATGTACCAGGAATGGCTGGGCGTATCGCTGGCCGCCAGCGAGGACCTGTTGCGCCATACTGCCGGCATGGTCCTGATGGGCAATACGCCGGGCATGGTGGCAGAGGTAGTACGCCACCTGCTGCCGATCGTGCGCAACAGCGCGGAGCGCGGCCAGGCTATGCTGGCAGCCGCCCGCGGCTATTCGCCGCTGCTGTTCCGTCCTATCTGCGAAGGCCTGGAAATGGGCCTGGCATTCCATCGGGGTACCGTGACGCACCGCGTGGCGCGCGCCCACCTGGAAGCCTGGGGCCTGACCGAGGATGCTGCTTTCGAAGCCGCCTTTGCCAACTTGCGCGCCCGCTCCACTGCGCCGCTGCTGCCGTCGCCGCAGGGCGTGTTTGGCGGTGGCTGGGAAGATGGCTACGGATCCTCGCGCATGCTGCTGCCCGAATTGATCAAGGCTGCCGTTCCGGAAGGGCGGCCGGTGGTGATGGTGCCGACACGCGGCATGCTGATGGTATGCAGTGAAAAGAACGAAGTGGCGATGGAGGCGATGCTGAAGGCCGCGATCGAGGCCATGCGCGAGGAAAAGATGGTCATGCCACGCCTGCTGCGCCTGGTGGACGAGCGCTGGCAGGTCTTCGTGCCGCCAAGCCTGACGCGGCGCCTGAACAGCCTTTCCAAGTATGTGGAAGGCAACGATTACCGCCTGCAGAAGGAGCTGCTGAAAGCGCACGAATGGGCCAGCGGACGCAATCGCTGCGTGGTGACCTACCTGGTCGGCAAGCTCGGGCCGGAGCAGGTCCGCACCAGCGCCTGCACCTGGACGCGCGACATGCCAAGCCTGCTGCCGAAGACCGATCTGCTGTACTTTGCCGACCCTTCCAGCCTGGACCCGCCCATCACCGTGACCTGGGAAGCAGCCATGCCGGTCGTTGGGGCGCTGATGCAGCGCACCGACGATTATCCGCCGCGCTATTTTGTCGAAGGCTTCCCGAACGAAGTGCAGCTGGCGCAACTGGCCGACATCGCCGCCGAGGCAAGGCGCGAAGCGAAGGCGAAAGCGCTGGCTGCCGCGCAGGAGGCGCAGGCCGCGCTGGCTGCGCAGAACTCCCGCCCCATGCTGGACTCGAAGCGCATGCAGAACGTCGCGGCGGTGCTCAACCGTCCCGTCGGCGAGGTGCTGCGCAGCGCCCTTGGCCGCAAGGCCGGCGCCAAAGCCGCGCATGCTCGATAACAATGCCCTTGTGGCTGCGGCCACACCCGTCTTCCTCGTCATGATCGCGGCCGAAGCCTGGCTGGCGCACCGCCGCCGGCTCCAGGCGTATTCGCTGGCCGACAGCCTGACCAGCATGGCTTGCGGTATCTGGACCGTGACGCTGGAAGTGTTCACCAAGTCCGCCATGCTGCTGGCCTATGGCTGGGTCTTCAGCCACTGGTCGCTGTGGCAGTCGGCGCCGGATTCGGCGTGGACCTGGGCCTGGTCGTTTGTCGCCTTTGACTTCGTCTATTACTGGGCGCACCGCTGGTCGCACGAGATCAACTTCCTGTGGGCCGTGCATTCGCCGCACCACCAGAGCGAAGAATTCAACCTCACCACGGCGCTGCGCCAGGGCGCTTTCCAGGACGTGTTCCATGCGCCGCTGTTCATGGTGCTGGCGCTGCTCGGCTGTCCGCCGGGCGTGTTCATCATCCAGCTTACGCTGAGCAAGTTCTACCAGTTCTGGATCCATACCCGCCTGGTGGGGCGCGTGCCGCTGATCGAGGGTATCCTCAACACTCCCAGTGCGCACCGCGTGCACCATGCCGTCAACGATGTCTACCTGGACCGCAACTACGCGGCCACGCTGATGATCTGGGACCGCCTGTTCGGCACCTACATCGAAGAAGGCGAGGAATGCGTGTACGGCGTGCGCAAGGGCGGGCCGGGCTGGAATGCGGTGTGGGCGCAATTCGCCTGGCCGGCCGTCATGTGGCACGATGCGGTGCGCACGGCGCGCTGGCGCGACAGACTGTCGCTGTGGTTCCGGCATACCGGCTGGCGCCCCGCCGACGTCGCCGCTGCCGACCCGTGGCCGCCCTTCGCCTTGCCGCAGGGGCGCCTGTACAGCGCCACCCGCGCCACGGCTGGCGGTGCGCGCTGGACCATCGCCGCGCTGCTGGCCTTTATCGCCGCCGTGGTCATGCAGAACCAGCTGGTCGCCCACGCCGCCACGCTGTCGCTGCCGGCCCGGCTGGCGCTGGTTGGCGCGGTTACTGCGGCGCTGCTGCTGGTGGCGTACTGCCTGCAGCCTGTTGCCCCTTCTGCCGCCAGCGCACCAGCCAGAACACCGGCAGGCTGACCGCGCCCAGCGCGACGCCCCACCAGAAGGCTTCCTTGCCCATGCCGTAAAAGGCCCAGAGCGAAAAGACGCAGGTCATCACCGCGCTCAGGGACAGCGCGGCGCTGCGTGCCAGCACGCCGCGCCGGTGCAGCTTGAATACCGCAGCGCCGCCGACCAGGTAGAGCGGCATGCTGGCCGCCGTTACCACCAGCGTCAGGAAAGTGAAGGCATCGGTCATCGAACGGCTGTAGTTCATGGCGATCATCACGCTGGCCAGAGCACCTACCAGCAGCAGGGACCAGGCGGGCGCGCCGTGACGATTAGGCGCCTTCAGCGCAGCGGGAAAAATGCCGTGGTGGGCCATTGACGCCGTCACCTCGCCGGCCAGCATGGTCCAGCCGTTCAGCGCGCCGAGGCCGCTGAAAATGACGGCCGTGGCAAGCCAATGCCCGCTGCCGGCATCCCAGTAGCGGCGGAACAGGTCGACGAAGGGCGCGCTGGATGCTGCCAGTTCCGGCTGCGGCAGGAGCAGCATGGGAATCGTGCAGACCAGCACATACACCACTGCCGCCGCCAGCGTGCCTGCAATGGTGGCGCGCGGGATGGTGCGCTCCGGCTCATGCACCTTGGTAGCCGGCAGCGACGCGCATTCCACGCCCAGCATCGCGAACAGGGCGATGGTGCCTGCAGCGGCGGTGCCGTCCAGCGTGAACGGAGTAGGCGGCAGGTGGGCCGTGTACGCCGCGCTGTCGCCGGCAAGGATCCAGGCGCCGAGCAGAACGATGGCGCCCATCGGCAGCAGCTTGAGCGCGGCCGACACCAGTTGCACCCGGCCCGAGGCCAGTGCCCCGCGCAGGCTGACCAGCACGAAGAACCAGATGATGGCCATGGCCGCCAGCGGCTGCAGGGCCGGGTGCGAGGACAGTCCCGGCAGCAGGGTCGTCAGGTAGCCCACGATGCCGATCGCCAGCGCCGCATTGGTGACCCAGATCGATACCCAGTAGCACCACATGGTGAAGAAGGCGACGCCGTTGCCGAAGGCGCGGCGGCAGTAGCCGTATGGCCCGTCTTCTTCCGGCATGGCGCGCGCTAGCCGGGCGAAGACGTGGGCGATGAACAGGCAGCCGGTCACGGTGATGGCCCATCCCGCGAAAGCGTTCCTGCCGAACGGCGCCAGCGCGGCGGGCAGCATGAAGATGCCCATGCCGATCATATTCCCCACGATCAGGGAGGTGCACATCCAGAAGCCGAGCGGCTTGCCCTTATCCATGGCGTGCATAGGCGGCGCGCAGCAGGTTCTGGAAATGCCACACGCCGCTTTCGCGCTTCGGGTTCAGGCGCCCGGCGCTGTACGAACCGGACGCCAGGCCTTGCTGGACGTGCTCGCAGATGCTGATGTCTTCGGCCTGGATCTCGTCGCTGAAGGCTTGCTCGGCCTGGACCCGTGCCTGCACTTCGGGATCGGCGGTGTAGTAGTAATCGAACTCCACGATGCATTGCCGGTGGCCGGCTGGCAGGATGCGGTTGGTCTGCAGCCGGCCCGGCGTGATGTTCAGCATGATGTTCGGGTAGATGAAGTAGTACCAGGCGTTGCCGTCGCCGTAGATGCCGTCGTTGTTGCGCAGCGGCGAATGCTGCAGCGAATGCCATTGTGCCAGTTCGGTATCGTAGACGCGGTAATCGAGCACCTTCGACAGGCCGGGATGGACGAAGGGCAGGTGATAGCCTTCGAGGAAGTTGTCGATATAGACCTTCCAGTTGCATTCGAGCTTGTAGGTATCGCGCTTGGCGAAGCGCATGCTCGACAAGTCGGTCGGTGCGATACGTTCCGCAATGCCGGCGAAGACCTGTTCGAAAGGCGGCGTGGCGGCATCCAGTGCCACGAACACCAGGCCTTGCCATTCGTGCACCCGGATGCGGGGCAGGCGGATTGTCGACTTGTCGAAATCGGCCGCGCCCTGCATTTCAGTCGCTGCGCGCAGGGAGCCATCCAGTTCGTAAGTCCAGCCATGGTATTTGCAGTGCAGCGCCCGCGCGCCCTTGCCGTTGCAGGTCGCAAGCGGCCCGGCGCGGTGTCGGCAGACATTGAAGAAAGCCTGCAGGCTGCCGTCGGGCTGGCGTATGATGAGGATCGGCTTGCCGGCAATGTCGCCGACCACGTGGTCGCCCGCCGCACCGAGTTCTCCCGTGTGCGCGGCCAGTTGCCAGGTCGAGCCGAAGACTTCCCGCTGTTCGAATTCCAGCCAATGCTGGTCGGTGTAGAAGCTGGCGTGCAGCGCGTGTGCGCGCTCCAGCGGCTCAATGCGGCAATGCTCCTGCAGGGTCATATGTGCTCCGCGGCGCGAAAGATTTACTTTCTCATAAATTGCAGCGAACTGGAAGGATGAGGTTGCAAAAATGGAGGAACGTCTTTTCTTCGAGGGCTTGCAGGCATTGGCCGCTTCGGCCTTTCCCAAGCATTGCAGTTATTGCGGGAGGGTCTTCGCCACCGCGCATGACTTCATGGAACAAACCCAATCCGTTCGGAAGGACATCTCTGGTCTCAAGCAAAGCTTCGACGATGACAGCGTGGCGATCGTCGAGGCTTACCGCAACTGCCTGTGCGGCTCAACCCTGATGGACTTTTTCAGCGACCGGCGCGACATCTCCGAGTCCGGCGCGCGGCGGCGCGAACTGTTCGACAAGCTGCTGCCGCACCTACAGGAGAAGGGCATGACGCTGGCTGCCGCGCGTGAACACCTGCTGGCGCTTTTGCGCGGCCGGGAAATATCCGGTAAGATAGGTAGGTAGCCTACCTAATTATTGAGAGTAATGTCAAAAAAACACGAGGCAGCATTGTCTCCGCGCGTGCTCGCGGCCAGCGAGGAGTTGCGCCTGACGCTGAAACGGCTGGTGCGTGAAATGCGCCGCGATGCCAGCGAAAATGGCGGCGAAATCCCTCTGGTGCAGTACATGCTGCTGGCCATCATCCAGGAACAGCCGGGCATCGGCGTGGCCGAACTGGCACGCATGGAGAACGTGCGCGCCGCCACCATGAGCGGCCATATCAAGTCGATGGAAGAGGCGGGGCTGGTGCAGCGCAGCGCGCCGGATCCGCAAGACCGCCGCCGCTCCGGCCTTCAGGCAACGGCGCTCGGCGCCGAACGCATCGAAGCCTTGCGCGACAAGCGCCGCGACTGGATGGCGCAGCGCATCGCCCGCCTGACGCCGGCCCAGCTGGCTGCGCTGGAAGCCGCCATCGAACCCCTGAACATCATCGGCTCGCCATGAAGGAAACACCTGTCACCGAGCGCGAAATCCGCGCTGTCTACCTGGCCATGATGGCCGTACTGGGCCTCAGTGCGCTGGACCAGAGCATCGTCGCCACCGCCTTGCCGCGCATTGTGGCCGACCTGGGCGGCATGGCCCACCTGTCGTGGGTGGTGACCGCCTATGTACTGGCCTCCACCGCCACCATGCCGCTGTACGGCAAGCTGGCCGACCAGTATGGCCGCCGTCCGATGATATTTGCGGCCATGGGCGCCTTCCTGCTTGGCTCCGCGCTGTGCGGCCTGGCGCAGGACATGACGCAACTGATCGTGTTCCGCGCGTTGCAAGGCGTGGGAGCGGGCGGCTTCCTGCCGCTGGCGCAGATCATCATCGCCGACATCATTCCGCCTGCGGAGCGCGGCAAGCGCATGGGCATGGTGCCGGTGGTGTATGCCGCCACCAGCCTGCTCGGCCCCGTGCTGGGCGGCCTGATTACCGATGCGCTGTCCTGGCACTGGACCTTCTACGTCAACCTGCCGGTCGGCGCCGTGGCCTTCTACGCCATTGCGCGGGCGCTGCACAAGGAGAAGGTACACCACGCGCATCGCGTCGATTACCTGGGCTCCGTGCTGATGACCGGCTCGATCACCTCCGCGCTGCTGGTGCTGGCGCTCGGCGGCACCGAATGGGCGTGGGACTCGCTGCAGGTGCAGCTGTGCAGCGTGCTGGCCGTGGTGCTGGGCGCCTGGCTGGCCGTGCACGTGCGCAAGGTGCCCGAACCGGTGCTGCCGCCGGACTTGTTCGGCAACCGGACTTTCAATATCGCCAGCGTGGTGATGGCGCTGACCTTCATGGGCCTGATGGGCGCCACCGTGTTCTTCCCGCTGTTCTTCCAGGTGGTGATGGGCAGCAGCCCTGCCAGTTCCGGCCTGCTGACCGTGGCCATGATGATTGGCCTGGTCGGCTCTTCGATGCTGAGCGGCCGTAGGCTAGCTCGCACCGGCAAGTACAAGGACGTACAACTCGGCGGCCTGGTTGCCGCGCTGGTGGCGTTCAGCACGCTGGCGCTGGGCATGGAGGCAGGGTGGGGCTACTGGGTCATCGAACCGGCGATTTTCCTGCTGGGGGCCGGGTTGGGACTGGTGATGCCGAACATGACGATCGCCGTGCAGAATGCTTTGCCCTTGCCGCGGCGCGGGGTGGGGACCGCGATGCTGACTTTCTTCCGATCGCTGGGCGGCCTGCTTGGCGTGACGGGATCGGGTGCCATGCTGGCCCGTTCACTACATATCCACGGCGTGAAGGCTGTGGCGGCAGTAGGACCGGGCGTCAGCGTGCTGCCGTCGACGGTGGCGGTGTACCGCCACGCGATTGCCGGCATCTTTGGCGCTGGCGCGCTGCTGGTGCTACTGGGACTGGTCGTGCTGCTGTTCCTGCCTGAGGTCCCGCTGGCGGGCCACAAATCCGATTAATCTGTTGCATAAATCTGACATCAGCCGGGGTGAATCGGTGCGTCAGCCAGCGTCCCGGCGACGGTCATCCACGGGCGGACGCGCCACTTCACCACCAGCCCGTTCTGCACATACGGATCGGCTTTGACGAGCGCCTCGACCACCGCCGGCGAGTCGGCATTGAACCACAGCAGCGCGCTGTCGAGCGGGTCGGCCAGCACGCCGCCCAGCTGGAATTCACCGCGTTCGTGCGAGTCCCATGCGAGTTTGAGGTGGGCGTCGCGGAACTCTGCGCGGCGCTCAAGGTAGTCGGCGGCGTATTCGTAAATCAGGACGTAATGCATGGTGGTCTCGCGAGCTGGAAAACGGGAGCTTGCAGTATGACTCATACGTTTTCGGAATATCAATACTGAAAGACGCAATACTTTGATATTGCAGGCGCTGCGTAACATTGGCTCACCAAACCAAAAAATTACGGAGACAATATGCG
>Ga0102595_100737_pt1 | contig 19280 bp, 14 predicted proteins | sample Araplaol_mTSA_r2_2_FD_76864 | JGI IMG/M metagenome (GOLD analysis project Ga0102595, IMG submission 76864) | Arabidopsis root microbial communities from North Carolina, USA - plate scrape MF_Col_mTSA_r2 (SPADES assembly) (version 2) | ecosystem: Host-associated > Plants > Roots > Endosphere...
GGCCGTTACCGCCCACAGCACGCCCGGCCACACTGCCGGCGGTACGACCTGGGGTTGGCAATCCTGCGAAGGCAAGCAGTGCAAGAACGTCGTGTTTGTCGATAGCGTAACCGCCGTCTCTGCCGACAATTATCGGTTCACCGACCATCCTGAAGTCGTCGCCCAACTACGGGGCAGTTTCACCACGATCGATGGCCTGGCTTGCGACATCGCAATTGCGGCGCATCCTGAAGTAAACGACATGTGGGGCCGCCAGCAGCGCGCAGTGAGAGAGGGCAGCGCAGCATACATCGACCCGAAGGGCTGCCACACCATCGTTGAAGCTGGTCTCAAACGGCTGGAGAACCGCCTGGCCAGCGAAAAGAAGTAACTTGCTCGCGGCACGCTCTTAGGGAGCGATGCCGCGCTTGGCGATCATTTTCCCCAGTGTCCAACATTTAACTCAGAAATTTCTTCAGCCGCCGTTTCAGCAAAACAATTGCCCGTACCCTACCTGAGTCGATTTCCCCGAGACTTGAGCGGTAGCATCACGAGAAATGCTCTCCATGCGGAGCCTCCATTGCAGAGCGCGAACGCGATGCCTGCGTGCTTTTTCAACGTTTTACCGAGTTTTATGTCTGGAAAGCAACGGCTTTTGGTCGCCCCGACTGCCGCCATAAGTCGAAACTCGTGTGTTATGTCTTGCGCCCTTTGTTGTTTTCGGTAAATGGTGCTGCCTTATCGCCAACTAATTCGACAAAGCTTTCGGTCATTCGTGCCCCAGGCGCCACATTCCTTGCTTCAAAGGAAGGAGGAATATTTTCTTTGTAATCAATTTATGAAATAATTACCGCCTATCTCAAGTTGCGCAAATCGCAACTGCGTCCGAGCTCCTCCGCAAAACGGGGCAAAGCAATTGATCTTCGCCCGATGGCCTCAATCGAACTCTTTTCAAACAAGCTAGCTTTCAAGATACAGCGAGTGCTGGCCGCCTATCGGGCGTCGACTATCCTAATGATTGCAGCCATGGTGCTCCTTGCATTGTCGATTGCATTTCAGATGGCTAGCGAGACTCGTCTTCAATCAGCACTGTCAGATGCTAACGGAATGTCGCTACGAGGCAAGCCGACAGCCATGCTGAAAGATGAAGTTGCTCAGGTTAAAGTGGACCTGAAGGCTTTTCGTAGCTCTCATCTTCTTGCGATCATCGAGCAGGGTGCTTCTACCACCAATATCAAAATCGACGAAATTTCGTTTGTCGTCGATGACTCTCCAAACCAGCCATATGTTCGCTATCGCGCGTCGTTCACGGTTCTGTCGCGATATCCGACCATCCGCAAATTCATTTCCGAAATCTTGGCAGGATCCGAGGGAGTAGTGCTGGATACGGTCGCTTGTCGGCGAGAAGACGTTACGGCTGCAGACGTGCGCTGTGATATCTCGGCCTATGTCGCCTACCAGGAGAAGGCCGGTGGATAGCTCACAGCGTCGTCGCTGGTCAGTGCTCTTGACAGCTTTGGCCCTCACTGTAGCGGCAATCTATTTCAGTCCAGCTCCGGCGGAGGTCGTGGAAGTCAGCGAAAGGCGGACTCCCATCGCGACCGCCGTTGCTGAAGTTCAGCCATCGGCCGCACAAATCTCTCCCACTTTCGAGGAAGAAGCATCGGCAGACCCATTTGAAAAGCGCGGCTGGGCCGAGCCGCCGCCCGTGGTCGCCCCTGTTGCCGAACCCGCGCCAGTCGAACGGACTGTTTCGCCAGTTGTCGTGGAGCCTGTGGGGCCTCCGCCTTTACCGTATCGCTATGTTGGCAGCTTCAGTGACGATGGCGGCGCCGTGATTTATCTGGCGCGCGGCGACGTGGCCGTGGTGGCGCGCGTTGGCGAGACGTTGGACGGAACCTACAAGGTGGCCGCGGTGCAGGCGCGTAGTGTGGAGTTCGAACATATTTCAACAGGTACGAAGCAATCGCTTCCGATACCGGAAGCGGAGTAGGGCAGTATGCATATCCTCAATTGGCCTTGGCGCAAGAAGACAACCGTCGCCTTCTGCATGGTGGCCGGTCTCGCTGGCTGTACGGCGCAGCAGCACCATTTTTCCGGCATGTACGCCATGGGCAAACGCGAATATCCGAAGGCGGTCAGCGAGTTGCAGCAGGCTGCGGAGCTTCGCCCAATGGATGTCGAGTACCAACGCGATTGGCTGGTGAACCGTGAAGCGGCGACTAACAAGCTGCTGGCGCGCGCGGATAGTGCCCGAATGAAGGGCAGTCTGGCAGAAGCGGGCGAAGCTTATCGAACGATCTTGAAGTACGAGCCTTCCAATGCCCGTGCACTGGCGGGACTTGGTGCGATCGCGGAAGGCATCCGTGCGAGCGAAGATGTGGAGCAGGCGAAGGCGGCATTGAAGCGAAGCGACAGCAATGAGGCGTTGCGCTACGCCACGCGTGCACTGGATCGCATGCCGGAACATGCCGAGGCACGCAAGCTGAAAACACAGATCGAGCGTGGACTCTCGCGTGAACTGCCGGACGTACCTACGCTGGGCAAGGTCTATAAGAAACCTGTGAATCTCGATTTTCGCGATGCCTCGGTGAAGATGGTGTTCGATGCGCTGTCGCGCACCACCGGCATCAACTTTGTTTTTGATCGCGACGTCAACCTGAACCAACGCACCACGGTCCTGGTTAAACAGACCAAGCTGGAAGACGCGATTGATGTGCTGCTGACCACAAACCAGCTTGAAAAGAAGGTGCTGAACGAGACCAGTGTCCTGATCTATCCCAACACTCCGGCCAAATTGAAGGAATACCAGGAGCTGCTGGTAAAGGCGTTCTACCTGTCCAACGTCGACGCGAAGACTGCCGCGAACCTCCTGAAATCGGTGTTGAAGCTGAAAGACGTGTATATCGACGAGAAGTACCACATGCTGGTACTGCGCGAGAACGCTGAAACTATCGCACTGGCAGAGAAGTTGATCGCGCTGCAGGACCTCGAAGAACCGGAGGTCATGCTGGAAGTGGAAGTTCTTGAGGTGAGCCGTAACCGCTTGCTGAACCTGGGCGTGCAGGTGACGAACCAATTTACCGTGTCGCCGCTGGGCGGCAGTTCAACCGGCAGCAACGGCCAAACCATGCCTCTGAGCGAAATGCTCAAACTGAACAAGGACAAGCTGGGCATCACCATGCCAAGTGCCACGATTAATCTGCAGAAGACCGACGGCGATGCCAATCTTCTTGCAAATCCGCGTCTGCGCGTACGTGACCGGGACAAGGCGAAGATCCTGATTGGTGACAAGGTTCCGGTGGTGACCACCACCACTACGCCGAATGGCTTCCTGAGCGAAAGCGTGCAGTACCTGGATGTGGGCCTGAAGCTGGAGGTGGAACCAGAGATTCACCTCCGCGACGAAGTGGGACTGAAACTGAGTCTGGAAGTGAGTTCGCTGGTCGGCTCCGTCAAGTCTGCGTCGGGATCGCAAGCCTATCAAATCGGCACTCGCACGATCAGCAGTTCCTTGCGCCTGCGGGATGGCGAGACTCAGGTGCTGGCTGGCCTGATCAGCGATGCCGACCGGTCGGACGCCAACCGCATTCCGCTGTTGGGCGACGTGCCAGTACTGGGCCGCTTGTTTTCGAGCCAGAAGGATGATCGCCAGAAGACGGAAATCGTCATGTCGATTACGCCGCACCTGATCCGCAATATCCAGCGCAAGAATCCGGCAGCGGAAACCTTCTGGTCTGGTACCGAATCGAGCCTGCGTACCCGCCCGGTCTATCTCGGCGCCTTTGCAACTGATGCGGCTTTGCCCAAGCCAACGAGCGGGCCGGCGCTCCCGGCGGCAGCCCAGCCGGCAGCGCCGGATACCAGTGGCCTGGCCTTGGGCTGGAGTACGCCGAAGACTGTCAAGGCAGGAGAAGTCTTCACACTGGAACTGGGGCTCGACACACGCCATCAACTGCGGGCAACGCCGCTACAACTGGCCTACAACTCGGCTGCCTTCGAGGTGGTCGCGGTGGAGGCAGGCGATTACTTTGCGCGCGGAGCGAAAGGCCAGTTCAGCCAGATGGTCGACAAGGCCAGCGGCCGCATTTCGGTCGGCCTTGGTAACGCGGAAGGGAAGAGCGCCACAGGCACCGGTACGCTGGTCAAGCTGAAGCTGCGCGCGCTATCCGGCGTGAGTGAAGGTGAAGTTTCGCTGATTGGCTTGACGCCAGTCGGCAGCCAGCAAGCGATACCGGCTCCGTCCCTGCCAGTCAGCCTGCAGATAGCGATCGAGTAATTCCATGGCCCCGCGCTTCCGTCATGCCGGCTTTAGCCTGGTTGAACTGCTCGTCTCTGTGGCCATCATTGGCGTGCTGGCTTCGGTCGCAATGCCGGTGGTGGAGCTTACCCAGAAGCGGCAGAAGGAAGCTGAGTTGCGCGCTGCATTGCGAGACATCCGGCGCGCCATCGACGCATACAAGGATGCTGGCAAAGAGAAGCGCATTACGGTGGCCGCGGACGCCAGCGGTTACCCGCTAACGCTGACTGACCTAGTCGACGGGGTCCCCGATTTATCGAATAAGAACGGGGCCATGATCTATTTCCTACGTCGTATTCCACGCGATCCATTCAACAGCGATCCATCGGTGTCAGCCAGCGATACCTGGGGAAAACGCAGTTATGCTTCGCCGGCCAGCAAGCCAAGTCCCGGTGCGGATGTGTACGACGTGTACACCAAATCCGAAGGCATCGGCCTGAACGGCATCGCCTACAAGGAATGGTGAGATGCGGGCACGCGGTTTTACGATGATTGAACTGATGGTGGCCATGGCAATCCTTGCCATGATCCTAACCATTGCGGCGCCAAAATATTTCGGCAATCTCGATGCCGCAAAAGAGAGCACGCTGCGCGAAGACCTGTTCGTCATGAGGGATGCGATCGACAAGCATTTCGCCGATCTTGGCCGTTACCCTGATTCGCTGAACGACCTGGTGACAAAGCGTTACCTCCGGGCCGTGCCGGTCGACCCGATCACGCAGAAGTCAAATACCTGGGTAGTCAAGCCGCCGGCCGATACAACGTTGGGTGCTGTCTATGACGTCCAAAGCGGCGCCCCGAACAAGGCGCGTGACGGCACATCGTATAAGGACTGGTGATGTACCGCCATTCAAATGCCGGGTTTACTTACGTGATTGTGATGTTTGCGGTCGCTGTCGCCGCCATCGTCGCTACGCGCGCAATGGAGGGCAACGCGGCCTCGCAGCGCGTGGTCAGCGAATCGGAACTGCTATACGTCGGAGCCATCTATCGTGAGGCGATCCGCTCCTATCACGATGGGTCGCCTGGCGTGGTGCCGCAATACCCGGAAAGCCTGGATGACCTGCTGGAAGACAAGCGCTTGAGCACCCTGCGCCGCCACCTGCGCAAGAAACTGCGCGACCCGATAACGGGCAGTGAAAAATGGGGCGAGGTCAAGATAGATGGGCGCATTGTCGGCGTCTATTCTTTGTCGACCAGGACGCCTCAAAAGCAAGGTGGCTTCAGCGGAGAGAACGCTGGTTTTGCGGATGCCAAGTCCTACCAGGATTGGAAGTTCGTTCATGCTTCGCACGGTGTGCAGAATGCGGGGCAGTAAATGACTCAGCGTGGCTTCACCTTGCTGGAACTGCTTGTGGTGATCGTTATCATCGGCCTCCTGGCGGCTTTTGTCGCGCCGCGCTATTTCTCGCAGGTCGGCAAGTCGCAGCAACAAATTGCGCGGGCGCAGATCGACTCCTTGGAGAAAGCGCTGGTTCAGTACCGCATCGACACCGGGCATTACCCGACGCAGGAGCAGGGCCTGGCAGCGCTGAACATACAGCCGGCCGGCGAACCGCAATGGCGAGGACCATACCTGAAGAAGAACGTTCCATTGGACCCTTGGGGCAGTGCCTTCGTCTATAAGATTCCGTCCGGTGCTCCGGATCGGGAATACGACCTGGTTTCCTATGCAAAGGACGGCCAGGCGGGTGGCACAGGCGAGAACGTCGACATCAGCATTCTTAACTAGGGCAGGGCAGCATGCAATTCCGGGTCAAACTATTAACGCAGGCGATGGTCGTCGAGGAGCAGATCCTCGAGGCGGCCGACCAGCAGGAAGTCCGCCGCATGGTCAATGCCAGCGGCGGCAAGCTGCTGTCCGTGGCCGCCATGCGTCAAGGACTGCGCAGTTCTGGCGGCAAGCGCTCGTTCAACCTTTCGATCTTCAACCAGCAGTTATTGTCGCTGCTCGATGCAGGCCAGCCGGTCGTGGATGCGCTGGAAATCCTGGGCGCCAACGATGCTCGCGATGGAAACCGGCACATTTATGAAACCCTGCTGCAGGGCCTGCGCAACGGCAAGCAATTGTCAGACAGTATGGCGGCGCTTCCTTCCGTATTTTCGCCGCTGTACATCGCGATGGTGCGCTCCAGTGAAACCACCGGCACGATCCGCACGTCGCTGCGGCGCTTTATGCAGTACCAGAAGCAGGTCGACGAGATCCGCGGCAAGCTGGTGGCGGCGGCAATCTACCCTGCGGTGCTGATGTCGGTTGGCTCCGTGGTGGTTGCCTTCCTGATGCTGTACGTCGTGCCGCGCTTTAGCGCTGTATTTGAAGACGCAGGACCGGGCCGGCAGATTTCTGCCGGGTTTGTCCAGTTATGGGGCGGTTTCGTGCGTAACAATCCTGTAGTGGCGTGGTCTGCTGCCGGCATGTTGATGGCGGCAGTGCTGATGACGATCAAGAACCGCAAGCTGCGCGCAAAGGTATTGCAGCGCGTTGTGGCCATTCCAGCCATCGGGCGCAGGGTACAGGTATTCCAGTTTGGGCGCCTGTACCGCACGCTGGGAATGCTGCTGCGCAGCGGGATCAGCATGCTCAATGCGATGCGAATGACGGCGGATGCGCTGCCGGCAAATATGAAGCGCCCAATGACTTCGGCTATGGAATCGGTCAGCCAGGGCCATGCAATCTCGCGTGCCATGGCGGCCGCCGGTTTGGGTACGGAAGTGGCAAATCGCCTGCTGGTCGCCGGGGAGGCCTCGGGCAACCTGGACGAAATGATGGAGCGCATCGCTGACTTCTATGACCAGGAGACATCGAGCTGGATCGACACCGCAGGCAAATTGATCGAGCCAGCGCTGATGATCGGCATTGGCCTGGTGATCGGCGCGGTGGTCCTGATGCTCTACATGCCGATCTTCGACCTGACAAACGTAGTATAGGAAATCGCCTTGTTTACTTTGACCCAACTGCGACAGGCCGTGGCCAATGCACGGCCGCATGGAGACTGGATTTTGCTGTTGCAATCCGATGGCGCTGGCGAGCGCGGGCAGTGCGTCGCTCATGCCGCGGAATTGTGCGGATATGATCGGCTCGAACTCGCACTCGAAACGTTGGCGCCCGCTTTCGAACTGGCGGGTTATGCAGACATGCTCGGTCAAAATATGCTCCTGGCACGTGACCAGGAGGGCAAGCTGCATATCGCGTTGGGCACACCGCTCGACACAGGCGTGAGCATTTGGCTGGCCTCGCGCGGCCTCCAGGCCGACGGCATTGCGCTTGCGGATCCGCTGCTCTTGCGTGCCTACCTCGATTCCTTTGAATCGAGCTTCAGCGCAGTCGCAGATGCGGTGGCAAGCGAGGAGAAGCCAGGGCTGGAGCTTGAGTCGGCCGAGGAGCTGACACTGACCGCCATTCAGAGCGAGGCCAGTCCTGCCATCAAGCTGGTAAATTCAACTGTATTTGACGCCCTGCGTTACGAGGCGAGCGACATCCACCTGGAGTCGGTCCCCACCGGCATGGCCATCAAGTTTCGTATCGACGGCGTGCTCACCCGCATTGCGGAAGTGAACAGTGTGGCGCTGGCGGAGCAAACCATCGCGCGCGCCAAGGTGTTGGCCGAACTTGATATCGCCGAAAAGCGCATTCCGCAGGACGGACGATTCCGCGTCACTGCCAAGGGGCGTGAAATTGATATTCGCGTCTCCATCATGCCAAGCATTCACGGTGAAGATGCCGTGCTGCGTATCCTGGACAAGAAGGCGCTGACTGATTCCGTGCAGCGCTTGACGCTTAACTCCTTGGGATTTGACGAGGAAACGATCCGATCCTTGCGCCGCCTTGCCGCAGAACCGTACGGCATGATGCTGGTTACCGGCCCCACAGGCAGCGGTAAAACCACAACGCTGTACGCCGCGCTCACCGAAGTCAATCGGGGCGAAGACAAGCTGATTACCATTGAAGACCCGGTTGAATACCAGCTGCCTGGCGTGCTGCAGATTCCTGTCAACGAAAAGAAGGGCCTGACTTTTGCGGTGGGCCTGCGCTCCATCTTGCGCCATGACCCGGACAAGATCCTGGTTGGGGAGATTCGCGACCCCGAAACGGCGCAGATCGCAGTGCAATCGGCGCTGACCGGCCACATGGTGTTTACTTCCGTGCACGCCAATAACACGTTCGACGTGATCGGCCGCTTCATGCACATGGGCGTTGATCCTTACAGCTTCGTTTCATCGCTGAGTGGCGTCGTCGCGCAGCGCCTGCTGCGCCAGAACTGTCTGCATTGCTGCGAACCAGTCGTACCGGATGTCGAACTCTTGCGCGAATCCGGCATCAGCGACCCGGAGAACTACCGGTTCCATGCCGGTCGTGGTTGTGCGCATTGCCGCAACACTGGTTATCGAGGCCGCCGTGCAATCGCGGAAGTACTGCGACTGACGGACGAAATCCGCGAATTGATCATAGGCCGCGCCACGATCCGCGCCCTCAAAACGCAGGCTCGCAGTGAAGGGACACGCTTCCTGCGCGATGTCGCCATGGACCTGGTCCGCGAGGGACACACTACTTTGGAGGAGGCCAATCGTGTTACGTTTGTTGCCTGATCGTTGGTACGCCGGATTGTTCGGACCGAACGCCTGGTTGGCGAAAGGCGCTGGAATGATGACTTTGGCGACGCCGCCATCTTTACCGAGCAGCGCTTCCCCTCCCGACTTGCTCGACGCACTGCTGCAAGCCTCTCCGCAGCGGCGCCGTGCGGCAAAGCTGTCGGTGATGTTGCCTAGCCAGTCTGCGCGGTGCATCAGCGTGCCGTGGAGCGCAGGCTTACGTGGGGAGGAAGAACTGCAGGCCTATGCCGTGGCACATCTTGAGCAAGCAGGCCTGGGTGCACTCGACGGCCACGCAGTGCACGCTGAATTCCGCCACTATGGGGCGCAAGGTTTTGCCTACGCCGTTCCGCAGTCTTTGCTTGACGAGTTGCATGCAGTGGCTATGCGCCACGACCTGGATTTGACGACAGTGATGCCAATCGGAGGGGTCGCACATTTGGCGGCACGACTCGCGCGTGGCGCAGGGCGCGAGCTTACCCTGGTCGCAGAAGATGCGGCCGTCGGCGCATTGGTAATGGATCGAAATGGCTTGCAACGCTTTGACGCCGAGCCTGCTATCGGTGGTCAAGGCGCGGCCTTGCGCCGGCTGTTGACGCGCATGGGCGCTGACGTTATCGAGTATGAAGGGCTAACTCTGTGTGCGGAGCAAAATGCCGATGAACTGGCGGGCATCGCTGGCATATATGTGGCGCATGCCGTGAAGCGAACAAATTCCTCGCAGTGGAGGAGCTTCCTGTGATCGATCACACAGCTTTGTTGCGGCCACGTCCGCAGTTCGGCGCGCTAGTATATCTGGCGTCCCTGGGCATCGCCATAGCCGCGTTGATAGTGGGACGCACTGCTCTACTTACGCATCAGGAGGCCGCAGCGCTTAGCCGCAGCAACGAAGAACTTCGGGCGAAACAGGCAGCGGCGCGCGCTGAACCGGGTCCGAAAGACCTGGAACTCGAGCGCCAATGGGCGGTATTGCAGCAAGAGCGCGCCTACCCATGGGCTAAGGTGTTCCGCGCTGTAGAACATGTCGCGGATCCGGAAATTGAGCTACTCGAGTTTCGCCCCGACCGGCGGGCTGGAACGCTGGTATTGAAAGGGGAGGGGCGGAGTGCGGAAAGTGTCATGCGCTACCTCGAGCGCCTGCAAGAGGACCCAACTTTTTCGCGGGTCTACCTTGCCCATACAGCCAGCATTGAACGAGGCCGCCTGGTGACGCGGGTGTTCGAGTTGAGGTTGAACCTAGCATCGGGAAAGTTCGCGATGCATTAAACGTTACGTTCGTTGCGTGGGTGACACGCTTTATGACGAATATTCATGAGAAAAGCTCCATTTGAGAAATATTTGTTGCTAACACTTTATGTTAATGGGAAGATGTTGCCTGTGTAAAATTGTCATAACAATAATTAATGCTACGAAATTAACGGGATCTGGGTGGGATCCAAAGAAGTCTACGCCGCAGCAGTGGCCGCACTGGTCGCGGACAAGTCTGTCCGCGTTGAAGCAGTGAACACCGGCTGCGCAGGCTGGGGAACAAAAATCCAGTCCATCATTATCATCAAGTAAATAGTCTATCCGTGATTGGCTCCCCCGATGAATTTGTCGAGGGTTTGGCCATTCAGAAATCAAAAAATATCGGGAATAGCCATCGTTCAGCGAGCGATGCGGAGTAATCAGTGCCTACAGTTCAAATGCCCCTTCACCTGACTCAAAACTCAACTTCTTTTGGTCAGCGCCTTGTTAATCTCCTGATGCTTTGCTTCGCTTTGCTGTTTGTGAACCCTGCGCATGCACAAGCAGTGTGGTCGAATGTGGGGGCAACTGGCGGCGGCATCGTCACTCCACCAGCAACTACCGTTAGCGGTGGTATTGTTGGCAGCGTCAAGGTGGGCCGTAGTGGAGACACGATTACCGATGTCGCTTTGCGGGAAGTCGGAAATCCAAATGTCCTGGCTACGCAGAGTTACAGCTACGATAAGCTGGCTGAGAACCCAGCGGACACATTGCGCGGCTTCACGCTGACCGCGCAGTTGCCCCCCGGCGCACATCAGCTTTTTGTCACCGCTTATCCGCTCAAGGCAAATTCCGCTGATTCGGCTGTCTTTACAGTTACAGTTACAGGTCCAGCGTCTCCGGGCACAAAAGCGAATGCTATTGCAGCTGTGCAGAACATTATTTCCAGCCTACTGCTGGATGACGATGCAAGCACGCCAAGCACGCCACCAGGAGGTGGAACAGGGGGCGGTGGAACGACCCCACCAACGCCGGGAACGGGCGACCCGGGTACGGGCGGGCTGGCGGGCGACGATGGGACCCTTCTGCCTGTCGCAATTGACCCTCCGCATATTTCCAACGAAGACGCTGGTTCTTTGCCGGGCTCACTTTCTGTGGGATCAGATGGCGCCGCACATTACAGCATTAGTATTGAAGTGCCTCCAGGTACCGCAGGCTTGCAGCCGACGTTATCCCTGAATTACTCCAGCAACCGGGGCAATGGTCCATTGGGCCTTGGGTGGGCACTTGGTGGCTTGACGTCAATTAAGCGCTGCGGCAAGACCATCGCCCAGGACGGGATCATTGGCCGCGTGTCGTTTGACGAGGGCGACCGCCTTTGCCTGGATGGCCAGCGCCTGGTATTGGTAAACGGTGATGGCAGCGACGCAGCCTATTGGGCGCCAAATGCAGAGTACCGCACCGAGATCGAGAGCTTCAGCCGGATCAGGGCGGTTGTCGACGGCAGTGGCCGACGCAGCTTTACGGTGGAATCCAAAGACGGTCGTATCCTCAGCTATGGCAGCGCTTCTGGATATGAAGCGCCGGTGATCGCAACCATCAATAGTGGCGCGAATCCTTACGTGCCAACAGCAAAGAACGGCGCTCGTGCCTGGGCCTTGGACAAAGTCCTTGATCGTATTGGTAATTACATCAAGGTCGAGTACGAACAGGACGCTGTGGAAGGCGAGCATCGTCCGAAGACTATTCGTTATGGTGGCGTTGGCCTGGCTTCCCATGCGGCTGTTCAGTTTGCATATGCGAGTCGAACGGACAAATGGAAGCGCTATGTCGACGAAACGCGCGACGACCTGAACAAGCGTCTTACGACAATCAGCACCTATGTTGGCGACAACATGGATGGAGTCCTCAGCGAAAGCAATAAGGCCCGTGAATACCGGTTGAGCTATGAGCAGAGCCCAACCAGTGGCCGAAGCATGCTTAACGCTGTAACGCCATGCGCAATGACTGCTGGGGCGATGCAATGCCGTCGCCCCACCAAGTTCGACTGGGGTAAGCCGGACAGCGGCAAGACCCCAGGCTTCACCAGTTTGGGCATGTGGCAAGGTGGGCCAATCCTGTCGACCCACAATATCTACGGCGGTTCCCCTATATCCCAAAATCACGCGGACTACTTTACGTTCGCTGACTTTGACAACGATGGCCGAACGGACGTGCTGGAGAACCGCATTGCCTCGCCTATCCCACCAGATCCTGAATCGTGGGCGTCAAAAGCGGGTGAAGGAGCAAATCCGATTCCACCTGGAACTTTGCAGGCGCAGTATCGCTTCTTCCATAGCACAGGCAATCGCTTCGATGTCTACACATATCAGTTAAACACGCGGGAGCCATTCGCCGTGCTGACAACCGGTGATTTCAATGGCGACGGCGCGACCGACCTGGTTGTATGGACGGCGGCAGGGGCGAAAGTATGCGTCTCGCCGCTGAAAGACCCGACCAAGTTGACAGGATTGATCGAGTTCAGGTGCGACGCAGCATATGCGGCTCAAGGTGAGAACAGCGCCGGCATGATCCCCTATGTAGCGGACTTGCGCGGCGACGGCCGTTCGAGCCTCTACGGACGCGCGATCCGAGGCGAAAAGGCATGGCTGTGCAATCAGGGCAGTTGTGACTGGGACTATGATCCGCCAGTGACCGTCCTTCCATCGGTTGGGCCAAGTGGAGTAGTGGAACGCGTCGGGGTTCAAGCCTATACCGCATTTACAGAGATGGCTGACTTCAGTGGCGTGGGCAAGAATTACGACACTCGCTGGAGCGAAGCCTACCTGTATCGGGAGTTTGATACCGGGGTGCACCTTCCATACGAGTGGATAAATTTGCAGCCTAGTGTCACGATGACCTCATTCCGTGAGCCTGGTAAGTCTGCATTCCCAATGCGGCCGTATGCCTATCCGGCATACCCATCCTCCACCTGTACGGATTCGGTGAGCTGTCGTCCTTACCGCTTCGAGCCGCCGGGTGTTGGGTCTGTGGCGGGCGACTTCAATGGCTCGGGCATGTCCGGACTCGCGTTTGGCTTCCTGGAACTAGGCGCTGCAAGCGGTGCCGAGATCTACAAGAAAGCCGAGTTCACAGTTTGCTCTTCGACCGGACGCACACTCGAATGCGGCGCGCGCCAGAAGTACAGTGGCAGCAACTATCTCGCTCCGCGCGCGGTAGGCAATTTTGTAGGCGATGGGCAGCCAGCCATTCTGGCAGAAGTTATTAACTTCCAGACTGGCGTTCGACCGAAGCCGAGTGGTCGGGTGAAAATGTGCCGCGTGACTGGTGATGACCTGACAGGCGGTACCAGCGCCAACGATGCAAACATCAACTGCACTGACTGGGCTGGCCTCCCATTCCTCGATCCGGTGACGGAGCTGGACAAACTCTACCAAGTAGACTTGCTGGGTACTGGCCGTCCTCAATTTGTGCGCTATCACAGCGGATCCTATTCTGGGTCTACTTGGGTGGAAGATGGCCGTTGGGAGCTATTCGTACCAACCGATGTGGCCCGCGATGGCGAAGCACTTGACCGCATCGTCGCCGTGACAAACGGTTTCGATGAAAGGTCGTCCGTCGAATATGTGGATGGCATCCCTACCGGCACAATTAGTCTCACTGGAACCAGTGCGCTGGCCTATCCGCTGCGTGCCCAAAACCAGCCGAACAAGGTAATTAAGCGTCTGCGCACCGCAAACGGCATTGCGGCCGAGCGCAAGTTGTCGTTCCAGTACCTGGACGGCGGCCTGGACATGTATGGACGCGGCAGTCTTGGTTACGCGACGTTGATCACGACCGATGAAATCACGGGCGCCGTGACCACAGACGTCGCTTCGCAGGTATGGCCATTTACCGGCATGAATACGTCGAGCCGTACCGTGCTGAAAGGCGTTACGCTGACTTCGAGCACTAACGTCCCAGCGGTTAAAACCTTCAGTACCGCTGGTGGCTCACGCAAGTTCCCATATGTTGAGTCTTCTTCGGTAGAGAAGAGAGACCTGAACAATTTCCACATGGGGACCACAGAGACCAAAAGCGATTTCGATAGCTGGGGCAATACACTGTCGCAATCGGTAATCAGCAAGGGTAGCGCCGAGGGCGACTATGCCTCGACTACCTCGACTCTTTACGAAGTGGACGAATCGCGCTGGTTGTTGAGCAAAGCCAGCCGCATTACGGTGACTAACACTGTGCCAGGAATGCGAGGTACAAGTAGTGTCGCGCGAACGCTCGCACGGACACTTGCGCGAACCTATGACCCTGTTACCGGTCTGGTTGCGACCGAGACCACAGAGCCAGATGGCGGGGCGGACGTTAAGGTAGTTTCGACCTATATCCGAAATGGCTTCGGCTTGGTAAAGCAACTCCAGCAGACCTGGACCGATCCGAATGGCGCCACCAAGTCACGTACGCCTAAAACAATCGGCTACGATGCCAAAGGTCGCTTTATCGCGAGCACCAGCTTTGTCCCGCGGTCTGGCTTGCCAAAGACTTACGACGAAAACTTCGAATACGATGCCGCAACTGGCCTCCGCACCAAACACACCGATATCAACGGCCAGATTACAAGATGGTCCGTGAATGGATTCGGCGAGGTCATGATGGAATCGGGGCCGGACGGCAACGCAACCTGGTTCTACACGAAACGATGCAAGGACTCTGAAAGCACGGCTTGCCCGACGGGATCGCGCATCGCCCGCATTGCTGACCACAAGAATGGGGCTGCTCGCGTTGCGGTCCCGACAGTGGGCTACTTCGATGGGGCTGGGCATTTGCTGAACACTTTGACGTGGGGCTTCAACGGCGGAGCAATCAGGGAAGAACGCTTCTACGACCCGCGCGGCCGACTGGAATCCATCAGGGAGCGTCATTTTGCTAATGCATCCCAATACCCAGTCACTTCGTACGAGTACGATGACCTCGATCGCGTCCTCAGCGTGGCGACACGAGATGAAGGCAACATTGCGCAGCCAGTCCGTACAACTTATAGCGGCCTGCAGACTACGGTAATCGACCAGCGCGGCAGCTCGCGCACCGAATATCGCAATACGGTTGGGCGCTTGATGACCGTTGTCGATGGTGCAGGGAAGACGACGGAATTCGAGTACGATCCATTTGGCAACCTGGTCCGTACGCTCGACCCGTACAAGAACAAGGTCGAAGTGGCATACGACTTGTATGGCCGTAAGAAGAAGCTGAGCGATCCTGACCTGGGCGTTGTCGTCTACGAAGTGGATGCCTTGGGCCGCACCTGGTCGCAGCGCAGTCCTAATCAAGTCGGCGGCCAAAAGACGGTCTTCGAGTTCGACGACCTGGACCGTATGATCCGACGCATTGAGCCAGATCTGGACAGCCGATGGGAATACGACACTGCCGCCTATGGCAACGGCAAGCTTGCGAAAGCATGGACCGTAGCGGTGAAGGATGACTACATACGCACGCACAGCTACGACAACCTAAGCCGCCCAAGCGAAACGGTGGTGCACACAGACGTCAACTATCGCACTTTGATCGGCTACGATGCATGGGGGCGGCCGAACAAGGAAACTTACCTGCGCGACTCCAGTCCGGCGAAGGTATATGACCTGCGGTACAACGAGTTTGGTTACCGCAGCGCGCTGCAGCGCGCCGGCCAGACCTTGTGGAAAGCGACCAGCCAGGATGCTGCACTTCGGGTAACGGCAGCCACGTTGGGCAACGGTTTGAAGGAAGCATTCAATTTCAGCAGTTACAGCGGTCGACTGAGTGGCAGCACCATCAGTCTGGCAGACGGCACGCTGCGTTTGCAAGACGGCTACTTGTATGAGCCTAACGGCCAGGCCAAGCAACGCATCCTGAGCTGGCGTCAGTCCAACTGGGATGTGTCGCGCGGATTTACCGAAGACTATACATATGACAAGTTGAACCGCCTGTCGACAGTCAAGCTTGATGGCGGTCCGGCGCAGTTGTACGGCTACGATGATGTCGGCAACATCATCAGCAAGCCCGGCGTTGGAACCTACGTGTACCCAAATGCAGGTGGCATAGCCACCGGTCATGCGGTGAAGGAGCTGCGGGACGCCGCGGGCAATCTGATTGGCAGCTACAACTACGATGCCAATGGCAACTTGCGCAACGGCGGTGGCCGCTCGATCGACTGGACCAGCTTCGACATGCCGCAGCGAATCAGCATGGGAGCGGGCTATACGACATTTGTGTATGGACCCGATCACCAGCGCGTTCGGCAGAATCGTAGCGATGGAAAGCGGATCAATTATGCCGGAGCGCAACAGGCTGAATACAACTGCCTAACTTCAGATCTGACGAACTGCACGTTAAACAAGGTGAAGACTTTCTGGCCGCAGGGTGTCGGCCTGGAAGTGGATGAAGGTGGTCAGACGAAGCTGTATTGGACTCACGGCGATCGCCAAGGCAGTGAAGTGGCTCTGTCCGACAGCAATGGCACCCTGAGCGAAGTGCTGGCGTATGATCCGTGGGGTAAGCGCAGGCCGATCAGTGGCACAACTACTGAAGGTGATGGAGTCGTTGATGACCATGGCTATACCGGGCATGAAATGCTTGACCAGCTTGGCTTGGTCCACATGAATGGCCGCGTATATGACCCGCTGCTTGGTCGATTCATCTCCGCAGACCCGTTCATCCAGGCGCCAAAAAACGGCCAGAGCTACAATCGTTATAGCTACGTCTGGAACGATCCAGTGAATATGACTGATCCCACGGGCTATTTTGCTAAGGATAAGCCGTGCACGTGGCAAAATTTCTGCAGAATCGTCGGACAGACGCAGTGGAATGTGACAGGAAAAACGGAGGAAGTGCAAACGGCGCCTTCAGACAGCGGAACTGACAGCAAGTCCAAGGGCATGAAGTCCGAAGGACTTGACGGCGGTCGAGCTGGGACTCAGAAAATCGATTCGGCAGGTAGTGGAGTCTTGGGGAGTTCTAGCCCTACCGATGCGCCGGCTCCACCGGTAGACCCGCGCATTGTCGTTACCGCAGCTAAAGCGTCACCTGGATTCCCCAAATGGGGAGAGGAAATACTCATCGCAAACCAAGTAAAAATTTACGTTGTGCAGCAAAGCGTAGTAGAAGCTTTCCCATGGTTGCGCCGACGTCATCCTAGAAATCATCCGGCTGGAACCACATACAATCAGATTAAAGGTGTCTATTTGTCAGAAGTAAATGCTGCTGCATTTACTGCAACAGAGAATGGCCCTTATCAAGGAAGTGGCTCATATGACCTTAAGAAGCATGAACTTGCACACGCACTAGATTCTCACATGAATTTTTCTAATAGTCCTGGTCTGATAGATGCATGGGGCAAGGATTACGATAGCCTCAGGCTCGATTATTACAAATATCAAAATAGCGGGTATAGCGAAACTTTTGCGGAGAGCTTTGCGAGGTTTTATGGCAAGGATAGCTCGATGAAGAAAGATTGGCCGGCACTCTATCGCTACATGGAAAACCTTGATAAATGCATGTCTAGTTCTGGTAAGGGATGTTGATGAATAGGATCATTGAAATGAGAAATCTATATTTTTCTTATGCGTGGATTTGGGTGTTTTTTTCAGGATTTCATTTTGATCAAGCTCTCGCAGATTCGGCGCCTAAGCCTTTACCGCTGCCCCATCCTGAGCATGAGAAATATGATGCAGGGCTGGGCCGATCTGATGCGCTCCAGATGATCAAGGAAGGTAAAATAACTATTTTGGGGGTTGGAATTAGCCCTCCATGTCAGTACTTGCTGAAACAAAATTTATACAGAAAATATGGCATCAAATGGGCTGTTATTACGGACGCTGCCTCTGTTGATTTTGAAAATTACAGGGAGGCTTTTAACGAGAAGATGATTAATTACGTCATTAAAAAGCGCGGAAAGAATTTTTTTATTGATTTAGAGAAAGATGTATCTAGAGAAGAGAAAAAGAGGTGCTCTGAGCACTAACATGCAGCTGTGATTCGCCAATCAGAATGGTAGTGGTGCGCCAATGGCTGCAGCGCTCGGAAGCGGTGCACCGGGGGAGGGCCGTCTGTCGTACCTCGCATTGAAGGCTTGCACGCCTATGTGTAATGACCCATCGGTTCCGACGAGGCCACCTTGGAAGCAGCTGAAGTCGAGCTTACCCAGGCCCGCGTCGAGCAGTTCAAGCCCGACTTCGATGACATCTCGCGGTCTGCCTTGCGCCACATTCACCGCTTCCTCTTTCAGGATGTTCATGAGTGGGCTGGTGAGTTGCTGGCGGTCGATATTAGCAAAGGCAGCCCCCGCTTCGCTAATGTAAGCCGGGTCGAACCGGAGGCAGAAAAGCTCTTCCGGCAAATGACGCAAGAGAATTACCTTGTCGATCTGCCTCGTGAGAAGTTCGTGTCCAGGTTGGCACATTACTACAGCGAACTTAATGTCGCATCTTTTCGGGACGGCAATGGACGCGCCCAGCGGCTACTGTTTGAAAGTAGTCTGTATGAATGTCGGCTACCTGGTGCGCTGGGAGCCGATAGGGCGGACGGAGTTGCAGGAGGCGAACATCGCCTCCTGCAACTGCCACTCGAGCCGCCGTTGGACCTGCTGGACCGCGTACTGATGCCTATATGACGGATTGGTGTGTGGGCACCACGGTCGCTGATTCTTAATCGCTCGGCACGCGAGCCGCAAGGAGTGCAAGGCTCGACTATTGGATAGTCGATTCCACTGGTTCGTTGCTTGATCTGTTCGCCTTCGCGCACTTCGCGGAGAGAATTGATCGCTCAAGAGCATCAGTAACTTGTTTGATTGCCCCTGGCGTGCAATTCGCTTCCGTAGGCTTTGGCGCCAATTGGGAAGGCTGGCGTGTGAATGTCTTTAACGCAATGGCTGCAAGGATTGCTGCCGCGATGACGGCGATAACCAGGTTCGTGCGAGGCTTCAAAGGATTGTCCGTATCGATTGTCAAGAAATGCCAATGATACGTCGCTTCGCCCGCTGAACGCAAAAGCCCGCCTGGTCAGCGGAGAAGCCTGCCAGGCCGGGAGAAAGATACCGCGGTTGGTCCCCGCTCGGCCAGCGCGCCATTCCGGTTTGGAGGCGGATTCGGGAGGCGCGCTGGCGGCTGGGGAATCGGCGGTCTGGATTACTTAGCCGGTGCGGCTTCCTTGGCAGCGGCTA
>Ga0102595_100744_pt1 | contig 19054 bp, 18 predicted proteins | sample Araplaol_mTSA_r2_2_FD_76864 | JGI IMG/M metagenome (GOLD analysis project Ga0102595, IMG submission 76864) | Arabidopsis root microbial communities from North Carolina, USA - plate scrape MF_Col_mTSA_r2 (SPADES assembly) (version 2) | ecosystem: Host-associated > Plants > Roots > Endosphere...
GAAGATGCCGCAGCGGACCTGGAAGATGGCCGCCAACCAGTTTGCCATTCTGTTTGGGGAACGCTTCACCAACGCGATTAACTAACTACGAACCGCGACCCCGGCACACAAAATTCCTGACAGGTCCAATTCCTCCACTTCCGGAAAACGGTGCAACATGAGCTGGGCAACATGATCGGTATGTTCTGTCCCCTGAACGAATGTCGCTCTGCCAGCAAGCGATAGGCCCTGAATGTCTTTCCAGTCGGCATATGGTAGGTTGATGGTGGCAGACACTTTATCATTGTGTTGAATATTTTCCGCCTTCTGGCTTCCCAGTCCGATCACTGCGTAAATCCTCAGCCCGTCATGGACATAATTCACGCTGGTCGCCTGGGGGTATCCGTCGGGTCGAATCGTCGCCAACGTCATATCGCGGCCTTGCCGCAGGATGTCGAGCACGCGTTCACGCGCTTCTGAACTGAGCTGCTCCATATTGCCTCCCGATGCTGTCTTGCCTGAACCGCCAGGTGAACGCATGCAACGGCGTCACCCGCTTGCGTCTTCCATGCTACGCCTAATGCGACATTGACCGCGCGGATCCTTGGCAACAAGGCGGGGGCATCGACACGTACACCACGTCGAACCAGCCCGCGCAAAGCCGCTCCGACACTCAGCCAGTAATACGACCTTCGACAAACCCGGGAACATCACCAGCGTATCCAGCAAGGCGTTGCGCCGCGTCGCGCCCATTCTGTTGCAGCAAAACCATCCAAATGGGAACCGCTTGGGCTATCTTCAGTGTAGGCAAATCCGGGATCACATGATGGCAAGCATACCTTCGGGACAGCCCCCGTCCTCGGACGGCCTGGCAAGCAGCGGCAACGCGAGCGTTGCATCGAGGTGTTCCCTCGCGTACTGCATGCCCAGTGTTCGTGCCGCCCGCACTGTCCAGGCGATCACGTCCACGCGGTAATACTTGGGACGCACATCGTCAATGTGCTGAATAGTCAACAAGCACTGCCGTCTCGCACTGGATTTGCCCCGCTTGGTCTGATCCACCACGCAGGAAATCTCGTGGTTACGATAGAGTTCCATTGCTTGCTCCCATAACGCGCGAACATCTTTGCCGCTAGTCCGCTCAGACTACCGGAAAGCCAGCCAAGGCTTGTAGGCGCACGGGCTCAAACTCGGTAGGAGAGGCAGCCTTGAGCGAGGTACCGCAACATCATGACGTCGAACTCAGCCACATGCCGGCCACGGCCATGATCACGACGTCAGAGCCGACCGAGAGCCGTGCTATGCTTTGCTTCGCTAGGAGGCGCACATGTGGCTCTGGAAGCGATGCACCACCAAACCGCATCATGCGGATTGCCAACCTACTATTGACCACTTTGGTGCTTACTTTCTTTGTCCGCGATGCGGATACCGGAATGACATTGCGAACGTTGGTCAACCTGGTCGACCACGCAAGTTGGTCCAGGTGGGTGACTAAAACGCCAGCCACGATGCCATCACAAGATTTCTTCCCGAGTTCAGTCCAGGCGTGAAAGCACTGTTCTGTCACCGCTTCAAGCCGTGGGCATCAGAATTCCCGCCAGGCATGGATGCGTTCTAAGGCCAGCGCGTGTGCCTCAACAATTGCCGCCCGCGCGCTGTGAAGGGTCACGGTCGTCATGGTTTCTTCCAGGTGTTCCGATCGTTCCGCGGGCATGCTGATCCACACCAGTCGCGCTTGAAATCCTTCCGGAACTTCCCTGACCGACCCGTTATATACATAGCCATCGGTCGTCCTGGTCTCGTCCGCCGTCGCAAGTGAATATGGGTCTTGCATCTGAACCTCTTGCTCAAAGTTGAGTGGCTACTCTTCATCTTAGCGCGTTTGCAGCGCACACTTTGGGCACCGCAGGCAAATGGCATCCCACTGCAACGGTTCCCTCTCGTTAAGAGCGAGAGATCGTTGAACATCCTGTTCGAAAGTGTGAATTTCAGCACCGAGCACCTCACATTTCTAGTGTACGCTCAATGCAAAGATTACCGACTATTGTCTGGTTGAGAAGGAGCTCTATCTCCGCATGCCAAGCATTTCAAGATCCCTCGGGATTCTGGATTCGTTGCCCACTTCGGGTTTGGCCCGCATTTGCGGGCCACTTTCCGTTAGCGGTGCTTGAGCCTGGCCGTTTCGCCGAACGCGAAGTCGCCGCGGATCACGCGCCTGACCGGGTCGGTACGCGGCAATCGCGCTATTCGCGCACCTAGGCCGAACGCGAGTAGTATGTGCTGGACTTCTTCAAGAGGCAGGCGCGGATCACGATGGGGGCACCTTGGACCCGACACCATTCCCCGAAGACCATAGCCCTAGCCGGTCTTCCAATTCAATCAGTCAACAAGACATTTTTCGCGCGGGCACAGCGATTCAGGAGGTACATCATGTCAGATATTTCAACGCTGACCACGATGCGTCGCACAGGCAAGGAAATTTCGCTCATCTTCAACAATGTCATGACCGAAGATGAAAAGTCCCGCATTGCCACACTCTTGCTCGCGCTGATGCGCTCTGTCGCCACCGACCATCCATCCCGTCTGATGGTGCTGGGTGCACTCGCTGCTGTTGGGCGGGAGAGCCAGGAAATTGACTGAGCAACATGCGATCACGGAAGCGTCTGGCGCTCGCCCGCGCACCGTCGCTCGCGACACCCGCCTCGCTGCGGGCCCAATCCCGCCCGCATCTGGTGGCTGCGCACAATTGATTAACTGTTGCGCGGTAGTCACGCCCGCCCTATTCTGTGGATTCGAACCTGTTCGCACCCTAGCACTGGCGTCGCCGCCAGCCTGAACTCCGATGATGAGAAGCGAACCTTGCATGAATGACTTGGCGCGCCACCCTGATGCAGAGCGTTTCACGCATTTTTTCAATCACATCACCGACTATGCGCTGTTCACATTGACGCCGGAAGGACTCCTCGCCGATTGGAATATTGGCGCGGTGCGTTGCCATGGTTACGAGGCGGCTGACATCCATGGCAAACATTTCTCGCTCCTGTTTCAAGAAGACGATCGCGGGTCCGGCCATCCGGAACAAGCATTGCAGATCGCTGCCCAGGGTCGATTCGAGCAGGATGGCTGGCTGGCAAGAAAGGACGGCTCCCGATTTTGGGGGAGCATGGTGATCAACGCCATCCTGGATACCAATGGCGTGCTCCAAGGCTATGCTGGTATCACGCGCGACCTCACCGAGCAACGAAGGAGCCAGGATGCCGTCCATGCGACAGAAGAGCAATTTCGCTTGCTCGTCCAAGGCGTTACGGACTACGCCATCTACCTCCTGTCACCAGAGGGCGTTGTCACCAACTGGAATCCAGGCGCCGAGCGCATCAAAGGGTATCGCAGCGATGAAGTCGTCGGGACGCATTTCTCCCGCTTCTACACACCCGAAGATCGCGCCGTAGGATTGCCCGAATTTGCACTGCGCACTGCGGCGACCAACGGCAGGTTCGAGCGTGAAGGCTGGCGCATCCGAAAGGACGGCACGCGCTTTTGGGCCCACGTCGTCATCGACCCCGTGCGCAACCCGATGGGTGAGCTCGTGGGATACGCCAAAATAACCCGCGACGTCACGGAACGCAAGGCAGCCCGGGAAGCACTGGAGCAAGCCAAGGAAGCATTGTTCCAGTCGCAAAAAATGGACGCCATCGGCAAGCTGACCGGTGGCATTTCGCATGATTTCAACAACCTGCTCAACATTATCAGCAACGGCCTGCATGTCCTAAGAATGGAGAGCGACCGCAACGCGCGGTTCAAAACCATCGAAGCCATGGAGAGGGCAACCAAGCGCGGAACGGCACTGACGCAGCAACTTCTGGCCTTTGCGAGACAGCAGCCGATCAAACTCGAGCCCGTCAATATCAACAAGGCACTGGGCGCCTTTGAGGCTGTTCTACGTCGCGCCGTACCGAGTCCAATCAAACTCGACATTCAGCTCACTCCTGATCTTCCGGATACGATGGCCGATCTTCCGCAACTAGAGGCGGCCATCTTAAATCTCGTGGTCAATGCCGCGCACGCGATTCCCGATACCGGGACGATTTCATTGTCCACCGGACTGGTCGAAGCGGACACGCTGGCTGACTTCGCAACGCCTCAAAAACTGGTCAAAGTCCAGGTTCGAGATACCGGAGTGGGAATGTCGGATGAAATTAAATCCCGTGCCATTGAGCCGTTCTTTACCACCAAGCCGGTCGGCAAGGGTTCCGGACTTGGATTGAGCCAGGTCTTCGGCATGACCAACGATGTTGGCGGCAGCATGGATATTGCTTCTAACCTTGGCCACGGTACTTGCATTACCCTGACCTTCCCGGCGCTCGATAAACCACATCTCACAAAAGACAGCACACATTCCATCGGTAAGGTGCTCGTGGTCGACGATCAGGAAGACGTGCTCGACATCACCGCTCAACTGTTCAAGCTACTCGGTTATGAAGTCATTTCAGCGAACAATGGCGCTGACGCCCTTGATGCGATGCGCCGACAGCCTGACATCGATGTCCTCTTCAGCGACCTCGTCATGCCCAATATGACGGGACTCGAACTGGCTTACGCTACCCGCCAGGAACACCCCGATACCGAGATCATTCTCGCAACTGGCCATCCGATCTCGATGATGCTCCAGGAATATCCTGGCCTGAAGCAGTTCCGCTTGCTCGGCAAGCCCTATACCTTGGCAGACATCGCTCAACTGCTTGAAAAAGGCGTGCATTGCAACGAATGAGCATGCAGGCACAACTTCGCGTACAACCGTAGATTACCCCCCTTCTCGCGATCGATTGCTGACGATTTCTCAGCCATCAATTCAGCGAGTTATGTTGGGACAACGGAGTATGCGATAGTCTCCTCCTGCCGATCAGTCCCCTCAATAACTGGCCCCCTGCTTCCGACCTCCGACTTCCGCAGTAGAAGAATCATGAGGCGAACGTGTGCGATCATGTGGCGTTCCCTCATTCAATTGACTGATCTCGTTCACAATGGCAATGTCGGGGTGAGCCAAGGTAAGCATTGCTGATCTGCGGCCGGTTATGACCAAGCTGCCGCGCCACCTGTCGGTAAGCGTCCTTCATCGCCGCCGCATCAATCAGCGGTTCGCCATCCTGGACCGGTGCCTTGACCTTGGTGATGTCGAAATACAAATCTCCGGCGAACTGGTGGCGCAATCCGTGCGGCGTCACGCCGAGCTCCCTCTTTGTCAAGCCGACCTGGCGCACCACATTCGAAAACAGGTCGAGCGACTGCTTCAACGACAGGCCCGGCCGGCCGATGTGGCCACGCGGGCCGTGCGCCATTAATACGGCTGCCACCAGCGCCTCGCGTTGTTCGTCCGTTCGCACTGCGGCATAGCGCAAGCGCCCCCCTTTGGTCCCGCGTTTGACCTTGAGGAAGGCAAGGTATTTGGCATCCGACCGATGCGCTTCCGGCAACGCATGCAACGGCACTTCCGCTGCGGCCGGTGAGAACATGACGGCTTCCTTTCGGCGCAGGCCAAACGCCATCATCATCTGCAGTTGCACACCAACGTGCCGATCAATGGACCGCACCTCTTTGACCTTCGCCTCCACGTCAACCCCATGACTCTTCCAGCCCCGATCCTCCGTCGCACAGTAGCTACGTCGAATCAGGCTCGCATCTTCCACATACCGCTGCGCTGTCTTCACCAGACCGTCCTTCTTGATCCAGCCAGAAAATGCCCGCAGAAAACTCATTTGCTGCTGGATGTAGGCAGCACTGTATGGCGTCTTGGGCCAGCCAAGCCGCGTACCGCCGCACCTGCTATCGTCTCCCGCCAAAGGCCTGGCAGTCCAGTAGGCCATCAGCACCTCAATGTGCCGCGCACCCAGGTTGGCTGGCGCCACATGAAAGCCCAAATTGCGCAACAGCGTGAATATCCGAAACAATCCCTGTCGGCGCGCCTGCCGCGTATTAAACGACACCTCCTTGTTGCGCACCGCGTGAGCGTCATTGTGTTCACGAATGATCGCGCTGAGTTCTGCCTTCCAGTTACTGTTGTTAGCCATGCCCAGAGACTCCATCCTCCACTGACGACCGCTCCACACCATGCGCCAGGCCGTTACGATTTTGTGGCGACGCGACTACCCACCGGCGCCCACCACCCGGCTAACCGATCCTTCGTATTTCCAACGGCAATGCCACTGCCTGCACTCACCGACGTTGGCCAAAATCTCGCACTCCAGAAGCTGGCCACGGCTTCCGACGGCAGGAAAGTGATTCCCCTTCCAGGCTTCCCAGGCACTGGAGGGTGTGGTGGACAAGGGTTTGCCCGAAGGCGCGGCTTCTTAAAAATGCTTATGTGATCGGCGAGCGAGTTTCTTCCGCCCCGCCATTCCCCGCTACTTGAGCGAGCCCCGCCGCGCGAGCGCAGCGAAGACATGGGTGTCAGGCCAATCCACCTTGGACCTGACGAGTAGCCTCCTCCCCACGGTTGTCCTCCAGCCCTGCCACCAGGCCGCTGCGTGTTATCGCCCGCACCAGGACGGCCGAGGCTTCTATGGCCCCTGTACCGACAAGGCACCGCAATGCGGTGATTGGACGAAGGAAGGATTGTTTTTGAAGACCGAACCGCATCGCGGTCCCAGCGCCCCTGGTCAAGCCCGAGGCGAATCACGACGCTCTATGTGTCAGGTGCGCACGCTGCGACGATGCAGGCAGCCGCAATGGGGATGAAAACGTCGTTGAAGATCGGAAGAAGAACTCTGGCGCCATCGCCCTCCCCTTTAAGGGTCGGAGCCTATGGCATGCAGGCCAGACGATCTGGCCAAGTCGAAAGACATTGAGAAGGCAGGTCACGACTGCAACGGGCGCTATCGACGCCACCGCCGCATTCTGAACACGATGTTCACGGAAGCGGGTCCGGACAGTGAAGCCAGAATAGGAAACGATTTTGCCGATGTCAAGGCTGGAATTGGTGGCGAAATATTGTAGATGATGGCCAAATTATTTTGTAATCGCACGTATGCGAAGTTCGCCCCTATGAAACGCGCGGAAGTAGGATACCTCTGATTGTAGCGAGTCCTCGATCTCGGCCTTTTCGCTGCCCATTCGAACCCTGCTGACGCGCCTCCAACTCAACCCCAGTTCAAACCTCAGCATCCAGGGACGAAAGACCAGAGGCCATTCGCCGCCAAATTCAGAGCGAATTCAACTTGGCATCAACCACGGACCATTTCACCAAGAAAGACCGCTAAAAAGGCGCAGGTTTCTTGTTGGACGGGCTCCCCAGCTCCGATATCGTTGGCATTCAAAACAAGGAGGAGCGAATGGAACCAGTTGTGAGAGCTGTCGACGTCGGCCGCGGTAATACGAAGTACATCGCAGATATCAGGGGCGGAGAGCCTCAATGCGCAATGTTCCCTTCGCAGGCCCATCCCAATGAGACTGCGTACGAGCTGGATGGCTGGGGAACGAGTCGCAAGACCGTCAGCATACCTGTCGGCAGCCTGGTTTATGAGGTCGGTCCGGATGTGCATCTCGCCGCAGACGTGTTCAACTCGAACGTGCTGCAGCACGACCGCTATGCGGAAACACCCGAATATCTCGCCCTTGTACTGGGAGCGCTTCATTACATGGCTGTCGATACGATTGACCTGTTAATCGTTGGACTGCCTGTAGCTACGTTCAAGCTCAAACGCCACGTTTCGGCCCTTGAGCGCCGGCTGACGGGCGAGCACGCGCTTGGCAAAGGCCGACGCGTCTATGTGAAACGCGTTAAAGCCATAGCGCAACCGGCCGGCGCCCTGATGTATTTCGGACTGACGCAAAATCGCGTCGCGCAATTGCGCAAGGAACGCAGTCTGATTGTCGATCCTGGCCGCCGCACTTTCGACTGGATCGTCACCCAAGGCATGCAGCAGATCGATAAGCGTAGCCATTCGGTGCCGCGCGGCATGCACGACGTGCTGCATGCGCTGGTTGAAGGCATTAGCAGGAATACAGGTGCACATTTCCGCGAATACGAGATGGTAGACACAGCACTGCGCACCGGCAAGAAACTTGTGATCTTCCAGAAGGACTATGACCTCGCCCCGCATCTGCCCCTCGCTCGGAAAGTGCCGGAACAGGCCATTGCGGAGATGATGCACTACGTCGGTGATGCCGGCGACATCAGAAACATTGTCCAGGTCGGCGGTGGAGCCTTCTTCTATAAGCCGGCACTCAAGGCTGCTTTCCCCAACCATGCGATCCAGGACCTCAAGGACCCGATTTTCGCGAACGTTAAAGGATTCTGGTATGCCGGTGTTGAGTTGGCGAAGACTCTGGTTGGATCGAAGCAGTCCTCCACAACCGCCGCGCATGAGGCACCCGTGACCATGGGTAACGACAATGGCTGACCCGCTGAAAATCACCTTTGAACTCGAGCTGGCCGATAACCCGCCGCTTTACCAGGATCTTGCCCAGTTTCCCAAGGGGTCACGTCGCGTGAACAGGTTGCGGACACTGGCGCATGCGGGTCTCATCGCGCAGTTGGCTGCGCCAAGCACAGTAACGGAGAAGGCTCCGGCTCTCGCACCTGCAGTGGATATGTGCATAAAGGAGGCCTCCCTGGAACTGTTTGGGCCGGCATCGGAAGATTAGGTGAGCGAATGGCCTCCTCGAAAAACCAACAAACGCCGCAATGGACGACAGCGTCTCAACTTGCCGAGATGGGCTATTGCGAACGCAAAGTACTCCTGAAGCATATTCATGGACCTAGAGTTGCGGGTTTGCGCACGCTCCGACAAATACGCGGAATAACCGAACATGAACGGTTCTTCATGGAGGCGCGTGAACAAGCGTCACAGCTAATCAGCGACAGGCAAGCGCCGTCAGAATTAGATTCCGTCGCGTCGCGTGGCGTCCTGCAGCGAATGCTATTCCAATTCACTGCGCTCTTGCGGCGTCTTACACGCTGGGTGGAATAGATGAAGCACAGCTGGCTCGTTCGCATCCTTTCCGGCGTCAGTCGTTCACTCCGATCCATCGCGAGAAGTTTTCGCAGGTGGATTCAGACTGCCAGCCTGGCCCCGCTGGCTCCGGCGATCGGAAAATTGGTCTTCGCCGAAAAGACTTTCTCAATCACGTACCCTATCCATCTCGTGGCAAGAATTGACCGGGCCTACGATGACGACGGAGCGCTCATCCTTCTCGAACTCAAGACGAGAATGAACTATCAGGTTTATGAGTCCGACATCATTGAGCTTTCGGCGCAACGTCTGGCCGTACAATTTGGCACCGGTCAACCAGTCCGGGATCAGGCATACGTTGAAATCCACAGCACTACATCCCGTCGAAAGGCAATACATCGGGTGACCTTATATCCCCAAGATAAGGTCGCCGAAATTGCGAACCGGCGCCGGCAACTCCTGGCAGGTGCCAGTTCGCCGCGAGGCCCGACGAACATCGCTCTTTGCAATCAGTGCGAATACCGGGATGAGTGCATAGCGCTTGACGGCCTCATGCCAAGCAGGAAGTGCCAGCACACCTCGAGCTGAAAAATTGGGATTGGCAATTCGCCGGCATATCCCTTCTCAATGCCAGCGCGGTCTCGCGACTAAATCAAGCGCGCAGGATATCGAATTTTTGAAGGGAGCACGAAACCGCCTCACATCAAAGGGCCGCTAAACTATTCCATCAGCGTGGCCGATGAAGATGGAGTGTCTTCTGGGTCCTCAATTTTCGCTAGGAATTCGAAGACCTGGTTGCAGTCGTATCCTTGACGAACGAGTAGTGTCCATGCTCGCACTGAGCCGGCAAAACGGTTGACAATAGTGGCCTGAGCGGCGATGTCATCGGAAATCATAGAAACCTGCATGGCGAGTTCTTTCGTGGGCCGGCGGAGCGGGGCCGACATTGAAGAAAAGCGCTGCAAGCGATTGGGGAGCGCACTCAAATTCTCACACATTTCCACAATTGGATCGAGAATTTAGCGCATCAGTGATGCGAATTGACAACTGTGTTGATGATTTTACCAATATTGAACCCAAGGTTGAACGGTGTGACCATCGATTGCCAAGGGCACAGAAAAACAATGCACACAAGTGCTCACGTTCCTTCCCTTGTCCCCTCTCGGCCAAGCCCCTGGATCGTGCAGCGCAAATTCCGACGTTCTCGCTGCTCGGGATTCCAACACTGCAATCCTTTCTCCAACGCCGGTTAATCATTTTCTTTGGCCCCACTTTCGCCCTGTTTCATTTACTTACCTTGTTGAACGGACCGCCGTCCAAGAGCAGGCTATAACTAAGCTATCTACCTGGACGGAGTCCATCATGAAGACCCTCATTATTTTGTTTTTAGCTTCGATTGTCTTAAGTGGCTGCGTCGTTTCACCGCTTTATGGTCCCTATGGACGAGGTTATTACAATGGTCACGAGCGCTGGGACCGCGACGGAAATCGCTACCATCGTGATCACTACCGTGACGACTACCGTCGAGATTACTATCGAAATTAGGCAATGAAGGGGGCCATCCGTTGAAGTCGGCCGTCGGCAGTTCGTGGCCGTTCGTGCAGGGCGAGGATTGATCGACGGAAATGCCAATGGCCATCGGCCATCCTCCAAGAAATCCGTCATGCAGTTTGCGGACAACTGCCCATGCGAAGGTTCTTCAATCTAATTGCCCTGCATCTCACTCCAGTAAGCCTTGTTCATGCGTCCGCAAAAGTCGATCAGGTTTGCGTGTCGCTCAACCGCCCGTTTCAACGGAGTTTCGTGAGGGAAGCCTAGCAAGTTGGCCAGTGTTCCGTAGGCGGACGCATCTGCCACACCTGGCCTATCCCCGTGAAAATAGGGACGCGCTCCCAATAGCGACGAAAGGGCCGCCAAGTCCGCCTGTCCGATAGCGGCGATGCGCACAGGGTCATGCCTGGCAATGCCTTGTCCTTGGAGGCTCGCCAGCATCTTTCGACGAATAATCATTGCGAACAATTGCCGCAAGACTGGGGGTAAATGTCCAAATATCGCCTCCCGCGTCGTCGGCCAGTATTCTGCTTGCTGCCAGCGTTCCCACACCGCGACGAAATACAGGCTTTCCTCCAGCGTACGAAGGATGAGGTGCGTCCGCGCACGCTCTTCCGCGCTCGCGCCGTGGGCGAGATCAATGTGTAACTCTTGGGCCACGGTGCTGATGATGAAATTGCTGTCGGCCACCGTGCTGCCATCCGCTCGGAGTAGGTAAGGTACTTTTCCGGTGTCGGAACGCGGTGGTTTGGTGAGGCCGATTGGCGTGTATGGAATCTTTTCCATACGCAGCCAGGTTTCCAGTTTCAGGCAAAACGGACTGCTACTAGGTAAGCCCCATGCCGGGCGCATTCCAACAACTTGAATAGGTTCCACTGTGTGCTCCAAAGTTTGGGTCGGTCGTTTCAACGGGTGGCGTCAGTGTGCGTTGGCGTCGGGGCAGCGTCTTGAATTTTTGCGACATGGGCTACAATTGCCAATATGGCAAATCGACCAATTGCAAAACTGATCGCGCCGCGCCTTTCGCTGGCATCGTGCATACGCGCGCACATGGTCCGCAGTACGCTGGACTGTCCGCTGCTGGAATCGGAGCAGCGTGTCAACCGCTATCCGGCCACGCCGTTCTGCAGCATTTACTTTCAACTGGCAGGCGACAGCCTGATGATCGATCCGCCTCCGCCCGAAGGACGCGGCGTGCTGGAGGCAGGCATGGCCCTGGTCACTGGCCCGCGGCCACAGCCGATGGCCACCCGCAACTCGGGCCCGACGCATTTTTTGATGGTGATGTTTTTCCCTGACGCGTTCCATCGGCTGACGGGTCTGGATATGGGCGAGTTAACTGACAATATGCTGGCGCTGCCAGAAGCGCTCGGGCCTGAATGGCAGGCGATGGCGCAAGCCGTACACGCAGCATCGGACGATCAAACGCGTGTCGCCGTCGTGGAAGATTTCCTGGACATGCGCTGGCGCAGCGTCCGCAAGGCTGGCGCCCTTACCGACGGCCTGCTCGGCGACTGGGTGCGGCGTCTGGCCGTACAGGCGGCCGCCGTTGGGTTCGGGCGCAGTGCGCGCATGGCCGAACGGCGTGTGCGCGAATGGGCGGGCCAGCCATTGCGCTCGCTGCGCCGCATGCAGCGTGCAGAACAGGCGTTTGTGCAGGCGCGCGATGATGCCCAGGCGGGCAAGCTGTCGCTCGGGGAGGTGGCGCATCGCGGCGGCTATTCCGACCAGGCGCACCTGAGCCGGGAGGCCCGTGATCTCTCCGGCGTCAGCCCCAGTGCGTTGCTGCGCGAACGGCTACAGCATGAGAGTTACTGGGTCTACCGGATCTGGACCTGACAACTCTGGAATGCAAAATAAAATGCAGTCTACACTTGCATGTGGCCTTTGCATGCGTCTTGAAGTCGCCCAGATCAGGGCCGGTAGATATGTACTCACATCGAGCTCCGAAGCTATTGGAACGCCGATTGCAAGCTATGAATTTGAATAAGTCTAATGCCCGCTGTTAATTTGCCCTGAAAATTGACCCACCTTCCCCACGAATTTGCAACGGAATCTGACCCACGTTCATAGCACAATTTCCCCTGTCCTTTCGGCAGGAGATTGGAGTGATCGACGTGGCTTTACTAGGCATAATTCGACGCTGGCACCTTCGGGACCAGATTCCCCTTCGGGAGATCGCGAGGCGACTGGGCATCTCCCGCAATACCGTCCGGCGATACCTGCGGTCGGAAACCACAGAGCCCTCCTATGCGGAGAGGCGATCATCAAGCCTCTTGGACAAATATTCGGTGCAGCTTTCAGCCTGGCTTAAGGCCGAGGCAAGCAAGCCCCGCAAACAGCGGCGCAATTTGAAACAGCTCCACTTGGACCTTAAGGAGCTGGGCTATGAAGGGTCATATGACCGCGTGGCTGCATTTGCCAGGCAGTGGAAGGTGGGTCAATCGGAATGGGTCAATTCCGCGAGCAAACGAACAAGCTGGCCCTGCCAACGCCGGCGAGCGCTCGATCACGAACTTTTGCTTGGTTAAATGGTGACCGTTCTTCCGGACGGCTATAGCGACCGCGGAAAAAGCTCACCTCTCGGCTAAACGCCGCCTATTACTGTTCCAAGTGCGCCCCGCAGCAGCCGGGCTCGCGCGACGACAGTCCCACCTCGACGAAACAAAGCCATGGACTGGGATACCAGTCGGCCTACATTGCATCTTGAATTTTGCTTAAGGAGACTTCAATGCCCGACATCGCATCGAACACAACTGCCGCTATCCCTCCTGGCTTGGCGGAAGTAGCCCAAGGGCGGGACTACATCAGAACAGAAGAATTCGCGCACGCAATGTGCCGCGCGGTGGCGACTATCCACAAAAACCATTGTCTGACCGGCGAGTGCTTCGGCGTTCGCCCGGTCAAACGCGGCAAGCTGCTGTTGTGGCCCGTGGCGGCCGTGGCGCAAGCGCTAACCATCGACAGTTAGCGTCCGACCTCGTGCTTTGGTTGGCGCGCCAACGCTCGTCCCTTTTATCGGAAATAAGGCGGTACCGAGCCAGTAGTTCGGCACCGCCTCTTCGTTTGCATCCCAATCCCGAATTTCCCGCTGAAGTCTAACGGCCATACTTTGCATTGCCTGGCGATTCGTTTGCCGAATTTGCCTACGCAGTGCCTACGCAAAGCATTTTTGCCGCATTTTGCGGCGCACAAAAGTCGTGTAAGTAATTGATTTTATTGGCCTGCCCTGCAGGAATCGAACCTGCGACCCTCGGCTTAGAAGTCCAACTCGGCATTGTTCGCTTTGGCTGATCGCGCGTCTGCGCCGCAGCGGCCGCTTCAATGGCATGCAAATTCGGTGCACAACGCTTTGACGCCCATCTCCCCTGTGACTAAATTGACTTTACAGTCGCTGGCCCTGCGGAACTAGGCGAGCCTCCTTGAAATGCTTCGGCATCCCAATCAGAACCAAGTAGTGCGTCGCTTCAGTACGAGCCCTTGCGATTCCGTCGACTTCGATAGCGCCAAGCCTCCCGTTGAAAACAACTTTGCGTGAGCGAATATCGGTCATGCATCGAACTGCCATGGACTGACCAAAGCAGTCGGCGCACCAATTCCAATTCACGACTGAAGGAGCCGACAATGGATGCTCGCACACTCGATTCGACGGAGATGATGGTTCCGGGACGAATTCTCATTAAACGTAAGCAGTTATTGCAGAAAGTGCCGCTTGGCGAACGAACTATCCTGGAACTGGAGCGCGCAGGCAAATTCCCGAAGCGCTTCTCAATTACTGCACGCGCGGTGGCGTGGGATCTCTACGAAGTCGACGCCTGGATCGCGCAGCAGCAGGCTGCCGCAATTCCGCAAGCAGCACCAGGCCTCAGGCGCCCTTAACCCACCCATCTATCATGTCAGCCCAGTCCTGCAGCATTGCGCGCCGCTGATCCGCATACTCCGCCTTGTTGTACACGGCACGCACTCCACGTTGTTCGTGCGCCAGGCACTTCTCGATCCAGTCGGTGTTGTAGCCGACTTCGTGCAGCAAGGTCGACGCGGTACGTCGTAGATCATGCGGCGTGAAGTCGGCCAGCGGCCGCCCCGCCTCGCGCGCACTGCGTGAGACCGACGTCGTAACTGAATTGAGTGTGGCGTTCGAGATCGGTAGATCCGCGTCGTACCGCGACGGCAGCACGTATGGCGAGCCAGCGGCACAGGTTCGCAGCGCAATGAACATATCGATAGCCTGTCGCGACAGATAGACGTTGTGCGGGTTGCGACGCTTCATACGCTGTGCCGGGATAGTCCAGACACCGCTGGTGAAATTGATTTCGTCCCAAGTCGCATCAGTCAGCTCGGATTTTCGCACCATCGTCAAGAGCAACAGCTTCACAGCCAGGCGCAAAGTTGGCGCGCTTTGTATTTTCTCCAAATGCTCGTAGAGCCATGGAATCTCAGTGCTGCTCAACGCCCGGTCCCTCGGCTGAAAGGTGGCGATGGAGCACGGCGGCACTTTGTCAGCTGGATTCGGCGCCTCGTGGCCGCGCTGGCCGGCATGGCGGAAGACAAGCATCACAATCTCGCGAGCGTGAACGGCAGTTGCCGGCGCGCCGCGCGCCACAATCGCATCGCACACCCGACGCAACTCCTCGTGAGTGATCTCTGGCAGCAGCATCTTACCGAACGGTCGCTGCAGATCCCTTTCGTACACCGACCGGCGCATGTCCCGCGTCGATTCAGCCATGCGGTAAGTCGACAACCAGCGCTCCGCCCATTCGCCAAAGGTCTCCTCGCCGGCTTTGCGGGCCTTCTGGCGCCGTTTCTGCTGCGTCGGGGACTTCCCCTCCGCCACCAGCTTTTTTGCCGCGATGAGCTTCGCCCGCGCTTCGGCGAGTGTGACGCCACCAGTCCCATATTTACCAAGCACCAAAGTCTCCTGGCGCCCGTTGACGCGGTAGTTATACCTGAGTGACACTACGCCGGAGGCGAGCACCATGGCATACAAACCGTCGCGGTCCTGGACCTTGTAGGCCTTCGGACCAGGCTTCAAATTCCGCAGCTTCACGTCCGTCAGCATATCCCCTCCATTTTCAATACCATCATCCTGCCAATTTCCCTCAATAAATCAACACGTTAGCGAGCTTCAAAACACGACCTTTCGTGGTGATTTCGGTCCAAAAACCGCTTTCCGATACCATCAAAAATTTGAGCGGTGAATCGGGCGTTTTTCGCAGAAAAATCAGCTACTTACGTCACTCCGATACCATCAAATCGCCGAAAGCGCGTTTGATGGTATTTGCGTGGCCGCACCTGCCGGACTCGCGCATACCATCGCCAGAACCATCAATTTCACCTGCTTCCCGCTGCCAGTCGTTGCCAGATTTCGCCACCAGAAAAAGAAAAAGCCCCTGAAAATCAGGGGCTTAGTCTTGGTTTAATGCCGAGTGCTGCGCGGTGCAGCCAGACGGGAAATTATTCCCACTCAATGGTTGCTGGCGGCTTGCCGCTGATGTCGTAAACGACGCGGTTCAGTCCTCGCACTTCATTGATGATGCGGTTGGAGACCTTACCCAGCAGCGAATGCGGCAGGTGCGCCCAGTGCGCGGTCATGAAGTCCTGGGTCTGCACGGCGCGCAGGGCCACGACGTAATCGTAAGTACGGCCATCGCCCATCACACCGACCGATTTCACCGGCAGGAACACCGCGAACGCCTGCGAGGTCGCGTCGTACCAGTTCTGCGGTGCATCTTCACCGGCCATCACAGCGCCTTCGTACGGCGTGTTGCGCAGTTCTTCGATGAAGATGGCGTCGGCGCGGCGAAGCAGGTCGGCGTATTCCTTCTTCACTTCACCCAGGATGCGCACGCCCAGGCCTGGGCCCGGGAATGGGTGGCGGTACACCATCTCGTGTGGCAGGCCCAGGGCCACGCCCAGCTTGCGCACTTCGTCCTTGAACAGTTCGCGCAGCGGCTCGAGCAGCTGCAGCTTCATGGTCTCAGGCAGGCCGCCCACATTGTGGTGCGACTTGATGGTCTGGCCCTTCTTGCCCTTGCCTGCGGATTCGATCACGTCCGGGTAGATGGTGCCTTGCGCCAGCCACTTGGCGTTGACCAGCTTGGCCGATTCGGCCTGGAACACTTCCACGAATTCGCGGCCGATGATCTTGCGCTTCTGCTCCGGATCGGTGACGCCAGCCAGGTGGCCCATGAACTGTTCGGTCGCATCGATCTGGATCACTTTCACGCCCAGGTTCTTGGCGAACATGTCCATCACCATCTTGCCTTCGTTCAGGCGCAGCAGGCCGTGGTCAACGAAGACGCAAGTCAGCTGGTCGCCAATGGCGCGGTGGATCAACGCCGCAGCAACGGAGGAATCGACGCCGCCGGACAGGCCCAGGATCACTTCATCGGTACCTACCTGGGCGCGGATCTTCTCCACTGCTTCGGAGATGTAGTCCGGCATATTCCAGTCTGCCTTGCAGCCGCAGATCTCGTGCACGAAGCGGCCCAGCATGGCCTTGCCCTGCACGGTGTGGGTCACTTCCGGGTGCCACTGCACGGCGTAGAACTTGCGGTCTTCGTCAGCCATGCCGGCAATCGGGCAGGACTCGGTGGAAGCCATCAGCTTGAAGCCGGCCGGCATTTCCAGGACCTTGTCGCCGTGGCTCATCCAGACCTTCAGCATGCCGTGGCCTTCGTCGGTGACGAAGTCGTTGATGCCGTTGAGCAGTGCGGTGTGGTTGCGGGCGCGTACTTCAGCGTAGCCGAATTCGCGGACCAGGCCGTTTTCCACTTTGCCGCCCAATTGCGCAGCCATGGTCTGCATGCCGTAGCATATGCCCAGCACCGGCACGCCGATTTCAAACACGGCTTGCGGAGCGCGCGGGGAATCGCCTTCCAGCGTGGAGTTGTGGGAGCCGGACAGGATGATGCCCGATGCGCCGTAATTGCGAATGAATTCGTCGTCTACGTCGTACGGATAAACCTCGGAGAACACACCCGCATCGCGCACGCGGCGTGCGATCAGCTGGGTCACCTGGGAACCGAAATCAAGGATGAGGATTTTTGAGTGCATAGCGGGGGCAAAAAAAAATTGCGGCGCCACTTGGACGCCGCCTTGCGGAGTTTCTTATTCGGAGCGGTAGTTCGGCGCTTCTTTGGTGATCTGGACGTCGTGCACGTGCGATTCGCGCATGCCGGCCGACGTGATCTCGACGAATTCTGCTTTTTCTTTCAGTTCGTCGATGGTGGCGCAACCGCAGTAGCCCATGGACTGGCGCACGCCGCCCACCAGCTGGAACAGGATCGCCAGCACGGAGCCTTTGTAGGCCACGCGGCCTTCAATGCCTTCCGGTACGAACTTGTCCTGCTTGGCGCTGGCGTCCTGGAAGTAGCGGTCAGCCGAACCATCGGCCATCGCACCCAGGGAGCCCATGCCGCGGTAGGACTTGTACGAACGGCCCTGGTACAGGATCACTTCGCCCGGCGCTTCTTCGGTACCGGCAAACATGGAGCCCATCATCACGGTGGATGCGCCGGCAGCCAGTGCTTTCGAAATGTCGCCCGAGAAGCGGATGCCGCCGTCGGCGATACATGGAACGCCAGTGCCCTTCAGGGCTTCGGCCACGTTCGAGATCGCGGTGATCTGCGGCACGCCAACGCCTGCAACGATACGGGTGGTGCAGATGGAGCCAGGGCCGATGCCGACTTTGACCGCGTCTGCGCCGTATTCAACCAGCGCCTTCGCTGCCGCTGCGGTGGCGATATTGCCGCCGATGACGTCAACGTGCGGGTACTTGGTCTTGATGTATTTAACGCGGTCCAGGATGCCCTGGGAATGGCCGTGGGCGGTATCGACCACCAGCACGTCCACGCCTGCCGCTACCAGCAGGTCGATGCGTTCTTCGTCTTTCGCGCCGACGCCGACTGCTGCGCCAACCAGAAGCTTGCCGTGCTGGTCTTTCGATGCGTTCGGGTGTTCGGTCGATTTCTGGATGTCCTTGACGGTGATCAGGCCACGCAGTTCGAATGCTTCGTTCACCACCAGCACGCGCTCCAGGCGGTGCTTGTTCATCAGGCGCTTGGCTTCTTCGGTGCTTGCACCTTCCGAAACGGTGACCAGCTTTTCACGCGGGGTCATCTTGGCGCGCACTTCCGCGTCCAGCTCTTTTTCAAAGCGCAGGTCGCGGTTGGTAATGATGCCTACCACTTCCTTGCCCTGAACGACCGGGAAGCCGGAAATACCATATTGCTCGGTCAGCTTGATCACGTCGCGGATCTTCATGTCCGGCGGGATCGTGATCGGGTCGCGCAGCACGCCAGCCTCGAAACGCTTGACCTTCGACACTTCACGTGCCTGGTCTTTCGGCTTCAGGTTCTTGTGAATGATGCCGATGCCGCCTTCCTGTGCCATCGCGATCGCCAAACGGCTTTCGGTCACGGTGTCCATTGCTGCGGACAGCAGTGGGATATTCAGGGAGATGTTGCGGGTCAGGCGAGTCTTGAGGGACGTATCCGCAGGCAGAATGTTGGAATACGCGGGGACGAGGAGCACGTCATCGAAAGTGAGTGCTTTTTGGAGCAGACGCATAGTAT
>Ga0102595_100745_pt1 | contig 19030 bp, 29 predicted proteins | sample Araplaol_mTSA_r2_2_FD_76864 | JGI IMG/M metagenome (GOLD analysis project Ga0102595, IMG submission 76864) | Arabidopsis root microbial communities from North Carolina, USA - plate scrape MF_Col_mTSA_r2 (SPADES assembly) (version 2) | ecosystem: Host-associated > Plants > Roots > Endosphere...
CACTGGCGCAAACCGTGGCCTCGGCCTGCAACTGGCGAAAGCCGCCCTCGCCGCAGGTGCAAAGAAAGTCTACGGCGCCGCCCGCGACCCGAAATCGGTCACCCTGCCCGGCGTCATCCCGGTCCAGCTGGACGTGACCAACCACGACGAAATCGCCGCCGTCACCCGTGAATACAACGATGTGAGTGTGCTGATCAACAACGCCGGCATCGTCCGCGCCGGCGGCATCCTGGCCGACAACTCCCTCGAGCAGGCTCGCGCCGAACTGGAAACCAACGTAATCGGCCCTATGCTGCTGAGCAAAGGCTTCGCCCCGACGCTGAAAGCCAACGGCGGCGGCGCCATCGTCAACATCCTGTCTGTGCTGGCGTGGTACAGCCAGGGCCCAACCAATACCTACAGCATGTCAAAGTCGGCCGCCTGGGCGCTGACCAACGGCCTGCGCATTGAACTGGCCGCGCAAGGCACGCAGGTGGTGGGAGCCCACATGGGCTATATGGATACCGACATGACCGCCGGCTACGAAATCGACAAGATCAAGCCGGAAGCAGTGGCAGCACAGATCTTCGCCTCGCTGGCCGAAGGCAAGGAAGAGGTGCTGGCGGATGACATCACCCGCCAAGTCAAGCTGGGCATCAACGCCGAACTGCCTGCCTACATCGCCGCCTCCCGCGCTGCCGCCTGATTGCGCCAATGTGTAGCACTGCGTGCTACACTTGCCATTGAGCGCACGAGAGTTTTCAAGACGAAGACTTTCGACCGCTGGGCCAGAAAAGTCGATGGCGATAAGCTGCTTTCCATCACTGCCCCTGAAATCGAGGCCGACCTTTACGAGGCCGACCTCGGTCATGGTTTGTGCAAAAAGAGCATCGCTACTCCTGGCCATGGCAAACGCGGCGCAGTTCGCACGTTAGTCGCAAAGCGGCACAGCTCGGCAGTCATATTTCTTCCCCAACGCAGTGGTATTCGCAGCAAAATCATTTGCCGAGACCTTCCATCGCCAAAGCCTAGCCCAGTTGGAACGATTACCAATCGCTCGGGGAAATGAGGGAGATTTGCAGTGAGCAGAAAGACTAGCGAAGAGGCTCGAATGCTCGGCGAGTTGCTTGAGACAGCTGAAAGCCTGAGCGTCTACGGCGTTCTGTCCAAGTCCGACCTGGCACACATACGTGCACTTTGTCAGGAACCGCCCGAATACACGCCAGAGCGTGTAATAGAGATTCGAAGCAATCAAGCAAAGATGAGCCAAGCCGTTTTTGCGAGCTTCCTCAACGTTAGCGTATCGACCGTGCAGAAATGGGAATCACCGACCGCTGGAAAACGTCCCAGCGGGGCCGCAGCAAAATTGCTTCAACTGGTAGAGACCAAAGGAATCGAAGTACTGCTCACTTGATCGTCACCGGAGCTCGATCAAATACTTTGCGCAAGCTGGCAGGCCGCTTCCGCCCCTTAGCAGAAGTTCGCTTTGTCAGCCTATGTGCGAACCGCTTTAACGAGAGGCTGCGTGTCCGAGTAATTGGCCATAAACGCACGCTGTGCGTGTTCTGGAAGATTGATAAGTATTGTCGCGCTACTATCCCAACAAGCGATTTCAAATAGGGCGCCGTTCAATTGAGGTGCCGGGTCTCGTCCATTCCAATAATCTGGGTTCCCCTCGACGTACGGCGGCTCCGATATAGTGGGACGAGAGCCTTTGGGCACGGCACTAAAAACGGCCCAAATGAACTGAATGTCATACTCCGAGATGAAGGACACCAGTTCTTCACCATGCATCCATTTGTCATCCGCACTGAACCCTTCGGGCGTGAAATTGGTCTCAATGTCGCTGACGTACCAGTCGTAATCCTGAGGTGCAATTTCCGCGGCAGCAAACACCTTCCTCATATCCGTGAAGAAGCGAACCTGGTCAGTGTTTTCGAGAATTAAATTCATAAGAAGTGGAACAATCTGTTCGAGAAACGGACTGCTTTTGGCCGTGCACAGTCTGCTTGCACTACCTAAGTTAATTGAAAAGCTCAGCAGCTTCAACGTCTGACATGCGCTGGCTTCGCAACTCTACTTTGACTCCCCCTTGAAACTGACGCTCCCCGAAACCCAAAATACCTGGGATTATCAAGACCACGCCAACGCATCGGTGATCGCCGAAATCGGCAACACTGTGAAAGAGCTTAGCGGCCTTACCTGCAACAGTTAGTTCTTCACTCTTTCGGTCAAGCTGCATCAATTCGCAGGGTTGCAGGCGGGCAAGCCGGTCTACTTCTCGACTCACAAAATCGTTGCAGGCAATCTCAAAATTCGTTTCCATTACGTTCTCACGTGAGGCGTCTCTCTATGGCCGTTAAAGGTCCTCAGGGGCGCTTTTCGTTACCCGCACAGAGTTGCTTTCTACTTCGGCAGCCATTTTCGGGAGCCACAATTCTGGATCCCTCATCACTTTAAAGTTTGGGCTCTCGAGCAGCGCTTTTTCTAGATTCATATAGTCCCTCGGCAGAGCCTTTCTGTGGCGAGCATACACGAGACGACAATTCCATTTGTTGGCGATTTCTAGCAAGGACTTGACGAACTCAGAATTCAACGCACGCGTGTCAATTCTCGCCGAAATCGATTCGACATTGGCCCCTTCGCGCCATACCTCGACAAGGTCCGATTGTTGATCTCCCCATTGGCTTAAATCATCTGACCAAGACTTGTGCGACGGCAGAAGACACGCAAGCTCCTCAAGCAACTCATCAGGTGGGGGCGAATTCAGCCACCATTGCGCCTCTTCCCATTCATCGTCAGGAATCAATTCGCGCTGCCCCGCTTCTGCGTCGGGAATGATTTCAACTTTAAACTGCCAAATTGCCATGCTTGCCTGTTGAGTTGATGTTAGTTGCTTTTGCTTTGGGGCCGCTTATGGCCGGAATCAGGCAGCGCCGCTTTAGGTTACGCAAAAACGCGCTTGGCCAAATTCGTGATAAGCACCTCAACGGCCCTAGTCTCTCTATTGACCCGAGCCGATGAAATTGTAATAGCGTCTTTCGGTCGCGAGCCTGCCACATAGAGCTCGAAGATGCAGAAGCCATTCTCGAAGAATGTACCCAACGTCAAATTGGTTCGCCACGCTTCCGGGACCGGTTCGTAACCCTCCAGCGCAGAGAAGGTTGCGACTCGCGCTATTTCCTGAAGTTCGCTGAGCTCCTGATTGTCTTCCACAATTTTCCTTTTGAATCCGTCTGCTGCTGGCCGTTTTCGTCAATCGGACGTCACAATCGCCAAAAGAAGAGATTAATCCTTGCTTCTGAACAGTGCGATCCGACGTGCCTGCTGCACACCGATCTCCGCGCGGACGATCTCAACCGTGCGCCTTAATCGCTGCCTAAGTCGATCCTGAAGTTCATCACTCATATCACTGCCTATCCAAATGATCGACTGCCACCCCTCCTCCGAGGTCGGCGCCCCATTGATGGCTGACCAAAAAGCACGATTAAGGTCGCTATTCTCGCTCATGAGCTTCAACACATCGTGCACATTGGCCTCAGTGACTGAGCCCACGACGAACATATCGATGAAAAAGCGATCTTCGCCTGAAGGAGGGTAATCAACAAGCGCTTTCTTAATGGATTCAAACTCTGCACTCATCAGTTCATATCTTGCGTTTAACGACGACAGTTGGTCAGCTATGGGATCATAGTGATTCCGGTGCATCCAATGCATCTCGCGCCCACATCCAACTAACTGACCGTCCGCACCTGGCCGGTTTCGGATATCGGCAGCCGACTTGCCCATGCGGCTATTCGTCGGCATGTCGCACGACGTTGACCGATATGCCCACTGAAGCACAAGGGTTTGAATTTCCGAGTTCGACGCCCACGTGCAATGCCGAGTTATTCGACTGTGCGAGTTCAAGTTCTACCGCCGCCCTCAGCAAGAATTCGCCAATTGCACGTAATTCTCCCGGCGACCCGTGGAAATCTACATCAACTACAGTCAAAGGAAGAATCGCGCCTTCTGTGTCGGGTTCTTCGGACCAGCCAACAATACGCATCTAGCTTCCTAAAGGTTAATGACTGCTGTTGGCCGCTAATTGCCCGCACCTAATGCTAATTCCACAGTTTCACCCGTCTTCAGAAGCTCAGCCTCTGAAGTATCAACTAATTGAAAGGCGAATACTGTCAGATCCGGCGATCCATCCGGCAAGAGTGAACGAGGCTGTGACAGCCCCTTAATTCGAACTCCTCCCAAGCGAGCACCAGGCTTCACTTGAAATGTACCTTCGTCGACTTGGCGAGCCAGCACATACTGAGCATCTGCAGGTACCCACTCCAACTTAAACCGCATAATTTGCCTCTGAATTGAACGCCTGCTGTTGGCCGCAATCAGTCCCACGACGCTACGCTGATTTGTTCTAACGTTGCATACTTATCAATTCCCTTCGACGTCACGATCACTTCGATCAAAACGCCACTACTGCCATCTTGGACCGGAATGACGCATTCGACTAACGCGAAGAGATTGGAATCGTTCGGAGCGAAGAATTTTACTTCGTAGTCGAGTTCAATTTCACATGCTAAACCGGAAGCGCCAGTCTGTTCTAAACACTCTGCCAGGTCTTGCTGAATAGCTGCCGCTGGTTCCCGGCCAAGTGCAATCGCATATCCAAAGCGAGAAGCCAGAGCGGTTATGTCGCCTGAACACAAAAGGCGAACGGCATCACGACCAACTGCTTTCAGTGACGCGTCATCAACGCTTGCATTATCTATCTGCACTCTTGAAATCCCTTATATGACCGGCGGCTTCTGGCCGGACGGGGCCATTCAGGGGACCAATTCTAGCTCAATGTCGTCAGGGCCATACGCCATTAGCCACTGTGTGATACCGTTTCCATCACTGCATTCCAGCTCGTAACCGGGCGGCTTTGAGTAAATCTCAATAATGGTAGCGACATCGCCAATTGCTGGGCTGCGAAAATTGAATGCATCAGAAGCTTTGGTTGCCCCTACATGCAATGCCATTACCCTGACCACGTCGTACTGCTTGAAATGCATTGCTATCGCCCTAATGATGGAATGGCCGCTCCTGGCAGCTGTAACCAGTTGACGCTCAAGCGACGGGATCCTGAAGCCATGCTTGGAATGCTTCGCGAAGAATGTCTTTCTGATCTAAGCGATAGCCAGGTACAACCAAGAATGAATCAGCACTCAACATCGATTCGACTTCAACACGATCAAAGCTGGCATCGGAAGATCGGAAATCCCTGTGCCAAACCGCGAGACGCGAATCGTCGCGTTCGAAAATATACCACTCACAAGTTCTCGAGTATCGAAGATATGCCATGACTTTTGCGTCGTTATATTTGCCGGCGGGCGGTAGTCTATCGAGATCGAATGACTGCAAGTGGCCGAAATCGGTATCTACACGTCACCTACTACTTGATTACGATATGCCGTCCAGGCTTCAAGTCCTACGGCCGGATCCGACGCCTTTTCCAGAAACACGCCTTCGCTACAATCGAGAGCCTGCCAGCATTCCGACAGACACATGGCCACAATTAAGGGAACAACTTGATTGGAGGCGCGCACGTGCATCATGAATCCATTACTCTGCTCGTCCGTTCCCATGTTGAATTCCACAGAACCATATTCAGATTCGAAGATGCCCCATGCACTGTCAGACCAATCTACATCTGGGAAAAATCGGCTTATCGCGGCACGAACTTCCTCGCTGCTTCCTAAAACCACACACTGCTCATCGTCTGGAATTTCGGCGATGGATGCGTATTCCTTACCGAACCGTTGGACCGTTATGTCCCAACTCATGACTACCCCTTTTCTAATACTGTTTGGCCGACTGCTACTGGCCGATATCTGAAGTTTTCCATTCAGTGCCTTAGGGAGGTTAGCGCCAAAGAAACACTCGCATGGACCAGCCTATCAGCGTCACGAGTAAGCAAATTGCAATGCTGATGACGACAAGCTGTACAACGTTGCGACTGTCCTTTTTGCGCATGCAATCCTTGATTGCCATCGGTACCAGAATCAAGAAACAGACGACTATGCCAAAGGCAACTACTGGCAACGTTATGGCAAGCAGTCCGGTGAAAGTCGAGTCAGGACCAAATACGCCGAGTGTGTCTGCTAAAAGTAGCGTGCCCACCGTTAAGGCGATTGCAACTTCGGCCCCGGCAAGTATTCGAACGGATCGGTTCACAAAAATACCCTCGCTTATGGAGTCGCTCATTTTTTAACTAAATTGCCGACGGTCAGCTGTTGGCCGAATGTGAGCTATCCTCAGTGGAGCAGACCATACACTACAATGACCATAACCATTAAGGTGGCGCCGACCGTCAAAATGCCGATAGCATAGGCCCACCATGTAACACCTCTAAGTCTCACCGCTTTATAAAGCAAATACAGGCACCAGAGGCCGGCGCCAAGGGCCCAAATCAGTGACACCCATTCCAAATTTCCGGAAGTGACGGAGCCTGGCAGCCATGAGACTTCGTTGGGTGAGAACGCGAAGTACAGTCCTATTACCCAGGCAAGAGCAGCCGACGTACCTGCAAACGCCAATGTCCTACTGAGCTTGTTCGCCGAAAAGTTCATGCACTTATCCTCAACTCGCACTGTCCGCTGTTGGCCGTTAGTCCCGAAGCCATCGCGACCATTCGCCGGTATATGTATCCGGCATATTGAAGGCCGCATCCCCTGTCTCCAGGTCTAAGAATCTGTTCAATATCTTAATGGCCCCTGCCGTAGTTTCCATGGTCCAAGGAGATGCTTCAAAAAGCTGGTCTGGCGGAAGTCGCTCTCCTGTCCGGTCCAGGTACCAATCCTCAGGTTCAGACTCCACGAGCTTTCGCAATTCAGCTCTTTGCTCTGCATCTAAAACCAGTACCCCCTTTAACGGGGAACTGGTCGGTCTGAATTCGAATTCCCGCTTGCTATGAATCAGTATCATTGAAGGTCGATATGGCTATTGAATAACGTCTGTCTGCATCTGGCCGTACTCGGCCGAAGATGCAGAGCAACATTGCTGTCGTGAAAGGTTCATACTCGCATCTAGAAGGGGCATACGGAAGTGCATTAGACGAGACGACTAATTCTGCTTTCGAACAAATACCCTTGACTCAGTAGATCCTGCGCTTTGTAGCCTGGCGACAAGCTGCCTCGCTGCTTCGATATTTTTAAACCATGGTGACGCGGAAAGTGCATCTTCAGGCAGAACGAAGAAGGCCTGAACCTTCGTGTCAGGCTGCCTCGAAACTATCATATAAATCAACCCATTCATATCTGTGGACCGCGCCGGTGGGCGCATTCCAATTAACTTAGCGGCTTCTTCAAGCTCTATTGGAGCGCCCTCGGGAACACTACCCACCGGCAGCTCACGCCAGCCAGCTAACGCACTTTCTTCTGACTCATAGGTTCCTACATAAACTCCTACTAAAGACATAGAGTGGTTAGCAGTTTCGGAGGGTTGTGATCGACTAGATGCCGAGTTCGCTGTCTGTGAAACCATGATGATCAGTGAGGTGAATAGTGTTAGGAGTAAGCGAAAATGCATAAACTGAGTTCAAAATAAGATGGTCCGGTTTTGGCCGATACCGCCAGTCATCAAGAGCAAAAACAGCCCCGTGGTGGACTTTCGTGATACTACATCGCCGCCACACCAATGGTGAAAAGCATTAGGTATCACATCGATGTTGCATAAAAGATTTCAAGCGCTTTGACAATGCGCCGCCGCCGCCCCAAACAATATCTGCGACTTGCCATCGCCCCTTCACTTGCTTAAGCACCAACGTGTCGTACCATGTGACGTAACCGTCGCTGAGATGCGCAACGACTTTCGCGGTATGGCCGGTACGCGAAGACGTCGTACCCAAAAATTGCTTAATGTCATCCGGAGCCAAAAGGAACGGATCTTGATCGATCATGTGCGGTTTGATGTCTGGGGGCGCGAGCTTTACGCAATGCCGTTCATACCTATCTTGCGCCTTCAATGAGGCGAGCAATTCCTGGGTAACGAGGTCTGCAACTCTCTCGAAGGATGGCCGACCATAGTATTTGTCGGAAAGGTGAATGAAGCGGTCGTAAAACGCCGCAGTTACTAACTCCGGCGAGTCTGCCGCAGCCGCTGCCCCTGCTCTAAACAGCATTGCTGCAAATAGAAGTTGAACAATTTTCTGCATCAGTGTTTATCAAAACCTAATCGTACGTCCGGCTTTTTGTCAATTCTTCCTACGACTGTCCGCAGTTGGCCGGTTTCGGATATCGGCAGCCGACTTGCCCCTACGGCTATTCGTCGGCATCTCGCACGACGTTGACCGATATGCCTACTGAAGCACAAGGGTTTGAATTTCCGAGTTCGACACCCACGTGCAATGCCGAGTTATTCGACTGTGCGAGTTCAAGTTCTGTCGCCGCCCTCAGCAAGAATTCGCCAATTGCACGTAATTCTTCCGGCGACCCATGGAAATCTACATCAACTACAGCCAAAGGAAGAATCGCACCTTCAGTGTCGGGTTCTTCTGGCCAGCCAACAATACGCATCTAGATTCCTAATGGTTAATGACGGCTTTTGGCCGAACTAGGCCGTCCCAAAGACGATTTCGACGAACGGGTAGGCCTTAAGCTCGCCTGCGATGCGTTCCAACCCTTTAAAGAAACGAGGCACTCGACGCTGTAGCTTTTGCGTATTACTCAGGGTGATTTGGCATTCGCCTGGCCATCCTGGGCCGCCTCCTGATACCGCATCCCAGAACGCATCGAGATTTCGACCGAAAACTTCGGCACCGTCTGGGCGAATAACTTCAAGGTAAAGGTCCCAGAATTCACCCTCGGAATCTATTTGGGAGCAGTCGAGCTGAAACGTCTTCATAGATACACTATATTGAATGGTCGGCTATTGGCCGTAAACAGCAGGCCGGAAGTCGAATACTACTGATCGGAGCTGGCAAGTTTGTATTGAGCATTCCACCAAACGACGAGCTCGGCATGCTGAGTCAAGCTTACCCAAGTCATATTATCGAGGTCTTGCACATCACCGCCAAACACCAGCGGCTTCACGTACCATTTGATTTTATTGGAGAATCGACCGTCGGCGATCAAATCAAACGAACCTGGCAATTCAAATGGCTTTGCATACTCCAGGTCTAGCGGCACCGTCGGCATACATAGCATTCCGCCAACCTCGTTCAATACAATGAACTCATCCCATCCTCGCAATCCAACCAGCACATAACCAGGTAGGGTTGCCGAAATCCCGTAACGGTCCGCGAGGGCCGAACGTTCTGCCTCCGAGAACAATACGAGATACTCGTCGTTGAGCCAACCTTCCATCTTTATCCTCAAATCTCATGTCCGCAGCGGTCTCCGGCAAGTTCTATAGTTTATTACTTCTCGAGGACTGGGCTAAAACGAATGTTTCGAATTGATTGTTCAAGAAAAGCAAGGTCCAAAGCCGTGCGCTCTAACTGCTCTTGGGTACTCAAAATCGAGTAACTAAAACTTGCAATGCGCACATGGTCAGGCTCAACAACACTGGCCACTGACCACCAATAGATCGTGATGGGATTACCACGATCAACTTCCCTCGAGACGCGTTTAGCTATCGCCGCCCCAGTTGATAAAGACTCTACTTGCGAATCGCCAGTTTTCAAAAGTACCGCGCCGCTATCAGCGGACGTCACCGGGTTCGGTGATCTAGCAGTGATAACATCCAGTCGTAGCGTACCAGTATGGTCTCCGGGAGCATAAAACAATCCGCCGCCCTCTGGTTCATACTCCTCAATCCAGGTTCCCGGCAAGGCGAACACTACGAGTCCTCCACGGTAATTAATCTGCTTTGGCGTTGACTGCAATTCTTGACCCGCTATCGAATTCTTAATACTTAATAACGCTGCGATGCCCGCGATTAGCTTGCGCATGAAGTACCCTATATTTTTTTTGACAGACCGCTATTGGCTGCCGTTAGCGGTCCAACTCAGAGCTCGGTAAGAGCTGTTGTTGGTCGGCTGGCGAATGAAATCGATATATCCCTTTAGGACTTCAGCGAAAGCATGCGCTCAACGTACCGGGCGATCAGGTCGATCTCGAGGTTGACCTTGGAGCCCGCCTTCAGGTGCTTCAGGGTTGTAACCTGAATGGTGTGCGGGATCAGGTTGATCGAGAACTCGCAGCCGCTGGCGCTGTCTTCGACGCGGTTGACGGTCAGCGACACGCCATTCACCACTACCGAGCCCTTGTAAGCCAGGTATTTCGCCAGGTCGCGCGGCGCTTCGATCACCAGTTCGTGCGATTCGCCGACCGGTTCGAATTTGCGCACAACGCCCAGGCCATCGACGTGGCCGGAGACCAGGTGGCCGCCCAGGCGCTCGGCCAGGGTCAAGGCCTTTTCCAGGTTCACTTCAGTGGTCGTGTCCAGGCCGACGGTCTTGTTCAGGCTTTCGCGCGAAACGTCGACGGTGAATCCGGTCGTGGTCTTTTCCACCACTGTCATGCAGGCGCCGTTCAGGGCGATCGAGTCGCCCAGGCCGACATCGGCCATCGGCAGGCCGCCGGCATCCACGTCCAGGCGCACGCCTGCATCAGCGCCGCCTTCCAGCGGGGTTACGGTTTTGATTTTGCCGACTGCGGCTACGATTCCAGTAAACATAGTGATCTTTAATGAGGGTTGAATCGGGCAAGGATACGCAAATCGGCGCCGACTTGCTTAACCTCGTGGAATTTCAGGCTGTGCTTGCCGCTGAGCTCGGTCAGCGCTGGCAGGGCGAACATACCTTGCGCATCGCCCAGCAGGGTTGGCGCGAGGTAGACCAGCAGTTCGTCCACGCAGCCTTCGCGGATCATCGAGCCGTTCAGCTTGCCGCCTGCTTCGACGTGCAGCTCGTTGATCTGGCGGCGGCCCAGCTCGCGCATCAGCTCCGGTAAATCGACTTTGCCATGCGCGTTCGGCAGCACGATGATCTCGGCGCCCTTGTCGCGCAGGATGGCTTCTTTCTCCGGATGATGGGCGGCGGCGACGATCCAGGTCCCGCCGCCCTCCAGCACCCGCGCTTGCGGGCTGATTTCCAGCTTGCTGTCGACCACGATGCGGCGCGGCTGGCGCGGCGTTTCGACTGCGCGTACATTCAGTTGCGGGTCGTCGGCTTTCACTGTGCCGATGCCGGTCAGGATGGCGCAAGCCCGGGCACGCCAGGCATGGCCGTCGGCGCGCGCCTCGGGGCCGGTGATCCACTGGCTTTGGCCGTTGTGCAAGGCGGTCATGCCATCCAGGCTGGCGGCGGTTTTCATGCGGACCCACGGCAGGCCGTGGCGCATACGGTGGAAGAAGCCAATGTTCATTTCGTAGGCCTGGTCGGCCAGCAAGCCGCTGGCGACTTCGATGCCAGCGGCAGAAAGGCGCGCCATGCCGTTGCCTGCTACCAGCGGGTTCGGATCTTCCATCGCCGCGACGACGCGGCCCAGTCCTTCGCGTACCAGCGCATCGGCGCAGGGCGGCGTGCGGCCGTGATGGCTGCACGGCTCCAATGTGACGTAGGCCGTGGCGCCGCGCACGTCGTGGCCGCGGCGCTTGGCGTCCTTCAGGGCCTGGACTTCGGCATGGTCCTGACCTGCGGCTTGTGTCACGCCCTCGCCGATCACAACGCCGTCGCGCACGATCACGCAGCCAATGCGGGGATTGGGAGAAGTAGTGAACAAGCCTTTCTCTGCCCATTGCAGGGCCAGTCGCATGCCTTCGAGGTCGCTGTTGATATTCATATGCTTGCGCAGGTTGCCGGTTCCAGGGCAGGATCGCATAAGCGCGCCCTGCCCTGCATATTGATCTTGATATTGCGCTGCGCGCCGGCCAGTTCAAGCGTGATGGTGCCAAAGTTGGCGGCATTCGGATGGGCGGCGCGGCAGCTTCGTCCTGCTGCATTATATGAAATATAGGCCGGGGCTGTATTGTCGGTGAACCTGGCCCTTATCAGCAGTCGCCCGGAGGGCGGCATATGGCGGAACAGGACTGCCTCGCCTTCGTCGGGGCTGCGGTTGGCATTGGCATCGATGATAATCAGCCAACCTTGCTGCCAGTTGCCGTTTTCGGCCAGCAGTGTTACCACGCGGCGGCGGGCGATAGCCTGGGCGCGTGTGTCGTTGATGGCCGCCAGCAGGTCGGCGGAGGCTGAGCGCAACTGGCGTCCCGCCAGCATATTGCTCAGTTCCGGCAGTGCGGAGGCGAACAGGATGGAGAGGATGGCAAGGACGATCATCAGCTCCAGCAGCGTGAAGCCTGGCCGCGTGCCTGCCCGCTGGCGCGCGGCGCGCTTCAGCGCCAGCAGTTGCGCGAGGGTCCGGTGGCGAGATGGAGCCCGCTGCTGGTGAGGATAAGGCGTTCGCATTGCGGATCCCTGAAGCGGCTATCGACGTTAGGTGTGCCGGGTGTGGCGACCAGTTGGACGCAGTCGCGGATTTGCTGGCCATCGCACGCCTTGCCCTCCAGCTCGTAGGCACTGGAACTGGCGCTGCGGCCTGACCACCAACGATACTCGCTGTCGGTGACCGCCGAAAATGCAACATAGCTGTTGAAGCGTGTGAAGTGACGCTCTTGTTGCTGCATCAGCTCCTGCAGTGCAGCCTGGGCTTCGCTGCGGCGCATGCGGATGACAGCTTCGCTCCAGACGGGCATTGCTATGGCGGAGAGAATGCCGATGATGACCAGCGCGACCAGCATGCCGAGCAGAGTGCCGCCAGCGGATGCGCGCGCGCTCATTGCCCGTCCTCGCGGCTCGCGGCGTCATGCAACGCTTGCCAATCGATGATTTCGCGCCAGCTATGGCGGCGTACAGGCGTTGGAGGCGTGTAACTTGCCTGCAGCACCGTTTCAGCACCGGGCCGCGTGCCGAAGCCAATCACTGTTACACGGTAATAGTAGGCAGGCGGCGCCCCGGCTGGCGTGTATGCGATGCGTTCCACCAGGTAGCGCGGGCGACGGAAAGGCAGCATGCCCTGCCCGGTTTCCATTGGCGCGCCAGTCAGAGTGCCATATTCGGTGCCGCCATTGCCCGCCAGGTCGACGGTTTGCCAGGCGGGTGCAGGGATTCCTGGCTGTTGCTGCGTGGCGGGCACGTCGAGTGGCTGGCCAAGGCCAGCGTTGATATCGCGTTCAGCATCCATCAGTGCATCCTCCGCAGACTGGAAGGCGATCAGGCGGTCCCGCTCGGCGCGGGCGGCTCTCTCGCCCAGCATTGCCATTTGCGCTGCCGATGCGCCGATTGTCAGCGCTGCGAGCAGCAATAACATCGTTACGGGAAGCGTTACACCGCTTTGATAGTGGCGCATGACTGTCTCCATTACGGATTGCGCAGCGCGACGGTCGCTGTGAGCAGGCGGCGTGCGCGGCGCTGCATTGGCTCGGGCAAGCTGGCTTCGTCGATGCGTACGCCGGGCAGCAATTCGTAGCCGCCTAACGCGTCACCGGTGCGCGAGCCGCGTTCGCCATGCAGCAACAACGCGAATCGGACGCTGGTGACCCGCCGCCGGTAAGGCCGCGTCGCTCGTTCGGACGCGGGAAGCGCGGCATCGAGCGCATCGATACCGCTGGCCGCCAGGTAGAGGTTGGGGATGTTGTCGCGCGGGCTGTCCGTGTCGATGCCGTATAAGACGTGGAATGCATCCACACCTCGCACGATGGCATCGGAACCCCAACCGTTCTCGCCCTTGTACTTGCAGCGTAGTTCGGCGATGCCATCGCTGGCGCGGGCGACGTAAAAGATGCTCCATGCCCATTCGCCCGGATCAGCCGGGAAACCGGCGCAATTGAGCATAGCCCCTCCACCTTCGGCGCCTGCAACCGCGGCAGGTGCATAGCGGATGGCGAGCGCATCACTGCCGTTGACGGAAGGTAGTGCTGCACCAAGACCATCGGCGGCAGTTGCCACGCTTGCTGCATCGCGCCCCTCAACGGCCAATAGTGGCACCGCCGCGGCAGGCGCACCGGCGCCTGGTTCGCCCGGATAGCCCGCCTGGCGCAGCGATTGGCCGATGATCGCCAGTGCGAAGCGGCCATTGTCGTCAATGCGCGTGTTGGCGCCGTTGTGCATGAAGTCGCCATTGGAAGCGTGCAACAACGAGGCGGCGGCCAGGGCGACCAACAGGCTCAGCGCCATCGCGATGAGGACTTCGGCCAAGGCTAGGCCACGTTGCTGCGCCCTCATTGCGTGCCTCCGGCACCGGGCAGCTCTGGCGGATCAGCCGGATTGGGCGGCGCGCCAGGCGGCGGCACCAACGGCTGCGCTCCAGCAAGCGCGATGGGCAACGCGATTTCCGGCACGCTGGAAAAGCTGGCACTGGCGCCATCGGGACGACGGCTGCGCCAGCCAATCTTGATGACGACTGGCGCGTCGGCAGCGCCGGAACATGGCCATTGCAACTGGCCTCCAGGCGCGTTCGAAGCGTCGCGGCAAATTACAGCGCGGGCCAGCGGCAATACAGCTGCGAGATGCTGGCGAAACTCACTCAGCTCCTGCTGCGCGATGGCGGCAGGATCGCAGGGCGTGCCAGTGCAGGCGACTGAAGACTCAAGAGCCTCGGCGCCGTCAGCCGCATCAAACTCAAACCCCAGGTAAGCGGAGGACTGCGCGGCGTTCGCGCGGATGTGGTCAGCAAGCGTGGCGGCAGCCTGCAGGGCTTCGGTCTGCAGTGCCGATTCGTGTCGCGTGCGCATGGCATGCGCTTGCATCGCCAGCGCGCCGACCAGGCCAACGGCCAGCAGCAGCACGGCAACCAGCACCTCCACCATCGTGAACCCAGCAATTGGACGACGCATGGCGCAGCCCTCCCCTGCTGATCAAATTAGCCAGCAGAGGACTCACGGGTTTGATAAATATCAAGCCTTGGGAGAGAGCTCTTGACCGTCACCAACTTCTTCGATCGCGTCCTGGAATTCGGCCAGGTCTTCGAAGTTCTTGTAGACGGAAGCGAAGCGGATATACGCCACCTTGTCGAGGCGCTTGAGTTCAGCCATGACGAGCTCGCCGACGAAGACGGAATCGACTTCGCGCTGGCCGCTGGTCAGCAGTTTTTCTTCGATGGAGGACACCGCCTTGTCGACGGATTCCGCGGCAACCGGCCGCTTGCGCAAGGCCAGCATCAAGCTGGCGCGCAGCTTGTCGGCCGAATACTCGGTGCGGCTGCCGTTCTTCTTGACCACGTAAGGCATGGTCAGTTCGATCCGCTCCCAGGTGGTGAAGCGCTTGTCGCAGTTCACGCAGCGCCGGCGCCGCTTGATGGCGTCCCCTTCCTCCGACACGCGGGTGTCGAGGACCTGGATATCATCGTGCTGGCAGAACGGGCATTTCATGGATTGAGCGTCTCTTATTATTGAATGAAAAAGCGCCGGACCTTACGATCCGGCGCCTCGATAGTACCAACCGCTTGCTTAGGCGTAAACAGGGAATTTATCAGCCAGCACCTTCACGGCGGCTTTCACGCGCTCGATGGTTGCAGCATCGTGCGGGTTATCCAGCACGTCGGCGATCAGGTTGCCCACTTGTTCCGCTTCGGCTTCCTTGAAACCACGGGTGGTGAAGGCCGGCGAACCCAGGCGAATGCCGGAGGTCACGAATGGCTTCTGCGGGTCGTTCGGGATGCCGTTCTTGTTGCAGGTCATGTGCGCCTGGCCCAGGATCGCTTCCGCTTCCTTGCCGGTCAGGTTCTTGGCGCGCAGGTCGACCAGGAACACGTGCGACTCGGTGCCGCCGGACACGATGCGCAGGCCGCGCTTGATCAGGGTCTTGGCCAGCACGTCGGCGTTCTTCACCACTTGCTGCTGGTAGGCCTTGAATTCAGGGGACAGGGCTTCCTTGAAAGCGACTGCCTTGCCGGCGATCACGTGCATCAGCGGGCCGCCCTGGATGCCTGGGAAGATCGCGGAGTTGATGATCTTTTCGTGTTCGGCTTTCATCAGGATGATGCCGCCACGTGGGCCGCGCAGGGACTTGTGGGTGGTGGAGGTCACGAAGTCAGCGTGCGGAACAGGGTTCGGGTACAGGCCAGCGGCGATCAGGCCAGCGTAGTGGGCCATGTCGACCATGAAGTAGGCGCCAACGGCCTTGGCGACTTTGGCGAAGCGTTCGAAATCGATCTTCTTGGAGAAGGCCGATGCGCCGGCGATGATCAGCTTAGGCTTGTGTTCTTTAGCCAGAGCTTCCATTGCGTCGTAGTCGATGTCTTCTTCTGCGGTCAGGCCGTAGGAAACGACATTGAACCATTTGCCGGACATGTTCAGGGCCATGCCGTGCGTCAGGTGGCCGCCTTCTGCCAGCGACATGCCCATGATGGTGTCGCCTGGTTTCAGCACGGCGAAGAACACGCCCTGGTTAGCCTGGGAACCGGAGTTAGGCTGCACGTTGGCGGCTTCGGCGCCGAACAGCTGCTTCACGCGGTCGATGGCCAGTTGCTCGACGACGTCCACGTATTCGCAACCACCGTAGTAGCGCTTGCCTGGGTAGCCTTCGGCGTACTTGTTGGTCAGCTGGGAGCCCTGGGCTTCCATTACCGCTGGCGAAGTGTAGTTCTCGGAGGCGATCAGCTCGATGTGGTCGTGCTGGCGCTTGTTCTCGTTCTGGATAGCGGCAAACAGCTCCGCGTCAACGTTGGCGAGGGTGTGATCTTTTGCGAACATGAAATTACTCCAGTTTTTTAAGGCAGATTGGATCGAATCGGGAGCCAAAAGTGACAGGGCAGCCGAAACGCACGTTTCCATCGTGGCTGCCCAGGCGAACGGCTGTTTGAGATCTCACGTTCCCCGGTGGTTGCCCACCTCTCACCAGCAGCGCAAGCGCCAGCTGGTTTTTCGCCAGTTACGTGAGACGGTAATGGAGCCAAGATTGTAATTTAAGTGGCAAATTCCGGCAATCGTTTGGCCGGATTCGGCTGATTTCGCGGGTTATTCGGCCTAAAACCGGTAAACCGGTGCCTGACCCGCAGGGTTAGGCACCTTCTGCGCACAGGGGTCTGACCCTGCGGGTCTGACCCCGCCTTACCGGTTTGGCGTTAGAATCCCCCAAGTTAATATTGGGAGTTCGACCATGATCGTGTTAGTTACCGGCGCAACCGCTGGTTTTGGCGCCGCGATGGCGCGTGTTTTCGTCAAGAACGGCCACAAGGTCATCGCCGCCGGCCGCCGCGCCGAGCGCCTGGAAGCCCTGGCCGCCGAACTCGGCCCCAACCTGCTGCCGGTCAAGCTCGACGTTACCGACAAAGGCGCGATCCACGCCGCCCTGGCCTCCCTGCCAGCCGACTGGAAAGAAATCGACGTCCTGGTTAATAACGCCGGCCTCGCCCTCGGCATCAAAGGCGCCCACGAAGCCGACCTGGAAGACTGGGAAACCATGATCGCCACCAACTGCACCGGCCTGGTCACCATCACCCGCGCCCTGCTGCCGGGCATGGTCGAGCGCGGCCGCGGCACCATCATCAACCTCGGTTCGGTGGCCGGCGCCTACCCTTATCCAGGCGGCAATGTCTACGGCGCCACCAAGGCCTTCGTCGAACAGTTCACCCTGAACCTGCGCGCCGACCTGATCGGCACCGGTGTGCGCGCTACCAATATCGCGCCCGGCCTGTGCGGCGGCACCGAATTTTCCAATGTGCGCCTGAAAGACGACGCTGCCGCAGCCAAGGTCTATGAAGGCACCACCCCGCTGACCGCCGACGATATCGCCAACACGGCTTTCTGGATTGCAACATTGCCGCAACACATTAATGTAAATTCCATCGAATTGATGCCAACCTGCCAAGGATTCTCGCCATTCGCGATCAAACGCGGCTAAAATGCCGCCCCATATAAGGGAAAACCGTAAGCAATTGTTACGAGATTGTGCAAAATACGTTGGCGCCGATTCATTTGGCGTAAAATGTTGCCGATTCTCACTTAGTAGCTCTTCTATCTATGTCGTCTGAGTTCACCTGGGAGGTTCGCGTCTATTACGAAGACACGGACGCCGGCGGAATTGTCTATTACGCGAACTATCTGAAGTTCTTCGAGCGCGCGCGCACCGAGTGGTTGCGCTCCCTCGGCGTTAACCAGGACAGCCTCCTGCGCGAGCACGACGCCATGTTTGTTGTCAAAAATGTCAGCGCAGACTACCACGCGCCGGCACGTCTGGACGATGTAATAAAATTGACGCTTCGTATTGATAAACTGGGCCGCGCTTCGATCCAGTTTGTACAGGAGGCGTGGTGCGGCGACCGCCTCTTAAATACTGCCCACGTTAAAGTAGGCTGCGTCGACTCGGCCCTGCGCCCACGCGCCGTGCCCGATGCCGTTGCGGCCCGCATGCGCGCATAATAATTAGATTGAGAAACAATGAACGTCACCCAAGACCTTTCCTTCATCGCCCTCATCACCAACGCACACCTGATCGTTCAGTTGATCATGGCGCTGCTGCTTGCGGTTTCCATCATCAGCTGGACCTATATTTTCAAGAAGCTGTTTGACGTGCGCGGCGCACGCAAGCAGACCGTCGAATTCGAGAAGACTTTCTGGGCCGGCGGCAACCTGCACGCCCTGCACGCCAGCGCCGGCAGCAATCGCGCCAACAGCGGCGCCCTGGCCCGCATCTTCGAAGCCGGCATGGGTGAATTCATCAAGGGCAAGCAAGCCGCCGCTTCCAGCCGCGACATGAATATGGGCGACGTGCTGGATGGCGCCCGCCGCGCCATGCGCGCTGCTTTCCAGCGCGAGATGGATGCACTGGAAGCGCACCTGGCTTTCTTGGCATCGGTGGGCTCCGTCTCCCCTTACATCGGCCTGCTCGGTACCGTGTGGGGCATCATGAACGCCTTCCGTGGCCTGGCCAATGTGCAGCAGGCAACACTGTCGGCTGTGGCGCCCGGCATTGCCGAAGCGCTGATCGCGACTGCTATCGGCCTGTTCGCAGCAATTCCGGCCGTGGTGGCGTACAACCGCTTCTCGCACGATATTGACCGCCTGGCGATCCGCTTCGAGAGCTTCGTTGAAGAATTCTCGAACATCCTGCAGCGCCAGTCCCGTTAAAAGGCGAAAC
>Ga0102595_100746_pt1 | contig 18942 bp, 17 predicted proteins | sample Araplaol_mTSA_r2_2_FD_76864 | JGI IMG/M metagenome (GOLD analysis project Ga0102595, IMG submission 76864) | Arabidopsis root microbial communities from North Carolina, USA - plate scrape MF_Col_mTSA_r2 (SPADES assembly) (version 2) | ecosystem: Host-associated > Plants > Roots > Endosphere...
TGGCCCTTGTTGTAGAAGTCGTCGATCTTCATGCCCTTGAGCGTGCTCATGACCTTGTCGGAGTCGGTGGTACCGGCGGCCTGCACGGCTTTCAGGTAGCTCATGGTGGCCGAGTAGTCAGCGGCCTGCAGGCTCGAAGGCATGCGTTTGTATTTGTCGAAGAAGCGCTTGGCGAACTTGCGCGAGGCGTCGTCCTGGTTCCAGTACCAGCTGTCGGCCAGCTGCAGGCCTTCGGTGTTGGCCAGGCCCAGGGAGTGCACGTCGTTGATGAACACCAGCAGGCCGGCCACCTTCATGGTCTTGCCGATGCCGAATTCCTTGGCCGCCTTCATGGCGTTGGTGAAGTCGCCGCCGGCATTGGCCAGGGCCAGGATCTGCGCCTTGGAAGACTGCGCCTGCAGCAGGAAGGACGAAAAGTCGGAGGCGTTCAGCGGGTGGCGCACGGTGCCGGCCACGGTGCCGCCGTTGGCCTTGACCACGTTGGAGGCGTCGCCTTCGAGCGAGTAGCCGAAAGCATAGTCGGCGGTCAGGAAGTACCAGCTCTTGTTGCCGGCCTTGACCAGGGCGGAGCCGGCCACCTTGGCCAGCGAGACAGTGTCGTAGGCGTAGTGGACGGTGTAGGGCGAGCAGTCCTCATTGGTCAGGCGGGCCGAGCCGGCACCGATGACGATGAAGGGTTTTTTCTTTTCGGTGGTGACCTTGGACATGGCCAGCGCCGTGCCGGAATTGGTGCCGCCGATCAGCATCTGCAGGCCGTCCTTGTCTATCCACTCACGCGCCTTGGACGACGCGACGTCGGCCTTGTTCTGGTGGTCGGCGCTCAGCACCTCGATGGGGCGGTTCAGCACCTTGCCGCCGAAATCCTGCGCCGCCCACCTGAGCATTTCCGCGCCGGCGGGGCCGTCGATGTCGGCATACAGGCTGGACATGTCTGTGATGATGCCGATCTTGATCGGGCCGGTGTTTTGCGCAAAGGCGGCGCCGGTAAGGCCTACGGCAAGTGCGGCAACAAGTGCTTTGAGTTTCATGGTGTCTCCTGGTATGGATGGGGTGAACGGGGGAATCAAAAAAATAAAAATGGACGGCCGCCGGCCTCAGACGCCAAGGTATTCCTGCAGCATGCCCATGTTGCCGGCCAGCTCGGCCTGGGCGAACTGCTTGACGATGCGGCCGTGTTCCATCACGTAGAAGCGGTCGGCCAGTGGCGCGGCAAAGCGGAAGTTCTGCTCCACCAGCACGATGGTGTAGCCCTTGGCCTTGAGCGTGAGGATCATCTCGGCGAGTTTTTGCACGATGACGGGCGCCAGGCCTTCGGAAATTTCATCAAGCAGCAAGAGGCGCGCGCCGGTGCGCAAAATGCGCGCCACGGCCAGCATCTGCTGCTCGCCGCCCGACAGGCGCGTGCCGGGGCTTGCGGCGCGCTCCTTGAGGTTGGGGAACATCGCGTAGATCTCGTCCAGGCTCATGCCGCCCGGGCCTATGGTGGGCGGCAGCATCAGGTTTTCCTCGGCCGTGAGGCTGGCAAAAATGCCGCGCTCTTCGGGGCAGTAGCCCACACCCAGCCGGGCCACCTTGTGCGGCGCGAGCTTGATGGCTTCTTCGCCGTTGATCTTGATGGAGCCCTTGCGCGCGCCCGTCATGCCGACGATGGCGCGCATGGTGGTGGTGCGGCCTGCGCCGTTGCGGCCCAGCAGGGTCACCACTTCACCTTCGTTGACCGTGAGGTTCACGCCGTGCAGGATGTGCGACTCGCCGTACCAGGCGTGCAGGTCTTCTATTTTGAGGAGCTCTTTGGTCATCTAGTGGGCTCCCTGCAGCTCGGTGTTCGCCGTGCCCATATAGGCTTCGATCACCAGCGGATTTTTGGCGACTTCGGCATAGGGGCCATCGGCGATGATGGCGCCGCGCTGCAGCACGGTGATACGGTCGGCAATCGACGACACCACGTTCATGTTGTGCTCCACCATCAGGATGGTGCGGCCAGCCGAGACTTTTTTGATCAGCTGCGTCACGCGGTCCACGTCTTCATGGCCCATGCCCTGGGTGGGTTCGTCCAGCAGCATCAGCTCGGGCTCCAGCGCCAGCGTGGTGGCGAGTTCCAGCGCGCGCTTGCGGCCGTAGGGCAGATTCACCGTGAGCTCGTCGGCAAACGCGCTGAGGTCGACCTCGGCCAGCAGTTCGCGGGCGCGGCCGTGCAGGTGGAACAAGCTGTCTTCCGCCTTCCAGAAATGGAAGGAGGTACCCAGGTTGCGCTGCAGCGCCGCGCGCACGTTCTCCAGCACCGTCATGTGCGGGAACACGGCCGAAATCTGGAAGGAGCGCACGATGCCGCGCCGCGCGGTCTGCGCGGGCTGCTCGAAGGTGATGTCGCTGCCGTTGTAGACGATGCTGCCGCGTGTAGGCGTCAGGAACTTGGTGAGCAGGTTGAAGAAGGTGGTCTTGCCGGCGCCGTTGGGCCCGATCAGCGCGTGGATATGCCCGCGCTGGACCTTGAGGTCCACGTTGTTGACGGCCACGAATCCCTTGAATTCCTTGGTCAGCCCTCGTGTTTCGAGAATGAACTCCACGGACAAATTGCTCTCCGGCAGGTAAGGGGTTGGACATCACGGTGCGCCGGGGCGGCCGCGACGGGTATGCAGCCGCGGGCATAGGCCCGTGAAACACAGCTGGTCATCCTAGCTATCCCCTCCCGCAGGCGGTACCCGGTCAGACCCTTAGGTAGTTTTGCGTGATCCCGCGCCGCCGGTTTATTGCTCGCGGTTTCGGTTGGGGTTTCCTTCGCCGCGTGCCTGGCGGGTGGGTTTGTCGGCGGCGGCCTCCCTGGCCTGGGCGGCTTCGCGCTGCGCCTGTTGCTGCTGCCGCCGCTGTTGCTGTTCCTGGGCTTGGGCTTGGGCTTGGGCCTGGGCCTGGGCTTGGGCTTGGGCTTGGGCTTGGGCTTGGGCTTGGGCTTGGGCTTGGGCCTGGTGCTGGTGCTGGTGCTGGTGCTGGTGCTGGTGCTGGCGTTGCTGCTCCTGCTGGGCACGTAGCTGTTGTTGCTGCTGCTGTTGCAGGTGCTGCTGTTGCTGTTGCTGTTGCTGTTGCTGCTGCTGCTGCTGCTGCCTTTGCGCGGCCTGTTGCTGGCGCGCGTTTTCCTGGTCGCGCTGGGCCTGCTCGCGCAGGGCGCGCTGGCCAATGGCTTCTTCACCCGAGCGGCGCTGCTGTTCCAGCTGGGGGGCTTGCAGCTTTTCCCGTTGCTCTCGCTGTTCCCTCTGCTCCCTTTGCTGGCGCTGCTGTTCGCGCTGGGCTTGCTGCTGGCTGCGCTGCGCCTGTTCGACGGCATGGCGCTCGGCCTCGGCGCGGGCTTGCGCGCCGGCATTGGCATTGGCCGCCTGGGCGCGTTCCTGCGCCTCGTTGCGGGCCCGCGCGTCGCGCTGGGCCTGCTCGCGCAGCGCGCGCTGGCCTATGGGCTCTTCGCCCGAGCGGCGCTGCTGTTCCAACTGCGGGGCCTGCAGCTGTTCCTTCTGCTCCCTTTGCTGGCGTTGCAGTTCGCGCTGCGCGTGCTGGCTGGCTTCGGGGGGGCTGCGCTCCGGTGCGGGCGCAGGACGTGCGGCTCCCGCGGCAACGGGTGCGGCGGGGCCGGCGCGCCGTTCATCCCGGTTGTTGTCATCGCGGCGGCCGTCACGGCCATCACGGCGCTCATCACGCCTGTCGTCGCGGCTGCTGACGACGGGCACGGGCCGTGCAGCCACTGTCGGTGGCGGCAAGGCGGCTGCAGGGCGTTGCCGTTCGCGAAGCTCCGCTGGGTTGGGGCGTTGCGGCAGCGCGCCGCGGTCGGCCACAAGCTGCGCGCGGCCCAGGTCGGCGCGGCTCAGCGCCTGCTGCACACGCACCGGCCGGCCGCGCTCGAAGTCCTCGCGGCTGACGGCCGTCACGGCGGCGGGCTGGCGCTGGTAGCGGTACACATTGGTCACGTTGATCGTGTTGTTGACCACGATGTTGTTGTTCACCTGCGTGACGTAGCGCGGGCTCACGCGGTAGGCCGGACGGAAGGCCTCGCCGGGCGCCAGCGGGAACCAGCCCACGCCGGGGCGCGCCGCGCCGCCTATCGAGATGTTCCAGCTCACGCCGCCGTTGCTGCCGCCCACAAAGGCGACCAGCGCGGGCGCGTACACCGGGCGCGGCGCGAGCCGCCCCGGCACCCAGGCCCAGCGCGGGCCTATCTGCGCCCAGCGGCCGTAGTGAAAGGGCGCGAAGCCCCAGGGCGCGTCGTCCACCCAGGTCCAGCCCCAGGGCGAGACCCAGGCCCAGTGGCCCATGCGGTAGGGCGCCCAGTTGACGGGCACGGCGCGTGGTATCCAGATGGCGCCGTAGCTCGGGTCCTGGCTCCAGCTGCCGTAGCTGTCGAGCTGCTGGTAGCCCACGGTTTCGCGCGGCACATAGCGCGCGGACACCGACTGGTCCTCCAGCCGGTCGCGGTTGGCGGCCCACAGGTCGAAGTCATCCTGGCGCGAGGCGCCCGGCCCGGCCGGCACCAGCTGCGTGCCGCTGAAGTTGGCCTGCTGGCCGGCACTCAGGTTGACCGAGGCCGAGTTGTCGCCATAAATCACGCCACCGCCCGATTGCGCGATCACGCGCGTGGTATTGCCGGCCGGGTCCACGTCGAGGCGGTAGTCGCCGGGCTGCGAGACCACAAAGGCCAGGTTGGGCGTGTCGATTTCCAGGCGCTGGCCGTCAAACAGCTGGCGCACGCGCAGCTTGAGTGTGCCCTGGGCCAGGCGCAGCTGGGTGGTGTTGTCGTCCAGCGCGAGCAGGTCCAGGCTGGTCTGGTGGTTCATGCGCACGGCGGTGGAGCCGGCATGGAGTTCGGCGCGGGCCTGCGGGCCCGTCCACAGCCTGTCGCCGGCGGTCAGCGGGCGGTTCAGTGCGGCGGGTGTCCAGGCATCGTTGGCATCGGCGGGCGCGAAACTCACGGCGCCTTCAGCCAGGTTGAGCCGGGCCACGCGGCCGGGCGGGTCCAGCGCATCAGCCTGCGGTGCGGGCTGCTGGGCCCAGGCCACGGGCTGCAGCAGCGCCAGCACGAAGGCGATCGCCAGCAGCACGAGGTACCAATAGAGGTCGGAAAAGCGAAAGCCCCGGAAATCATGGCCGGTGTCGCTGCGGGATGGTTCGATGTCGGTGCGGGTCATGGTGCACGCTCTCTTCCTGTCGTTGCGGGCTCATCGCTGACGAGGCCGGGGTGGAGGCTGTGGCCCTATGAGGACCACCATACCTAAGACAACGTGCCGCACGATGGATGGAGTGCTAACAAGCGGTAAAGATTGCGCCATTCGCGGGAGCGATGAAACAGGATGTAAGGCACGGGCACCGAAACGATGTGCGACGATGTCGCCCATGCAAGATTTCTGGCCTTCCAGCGGCTTCAAACAACTGCGCCGCACCCCGCGCGGCTGGCTGCAGCCCACCGACGATTACCTGCGGCTGTTCCTCGCGCGGCCCGAACTGGCCCTGGTGCCGGAGTCCTGCGAGGCCGAGCGCGCCCTGCATGCCGCGCTGGCGGCTGCGCCCTCAAAGTCGGTGGCACCCGGCGAATTGCAGGCGCTGCAGGACGCCGACGCGCGGGACAACTATGCGCATTTCCTGCGTTTTCGCGACGGCCTGCTGGCGGCGGGCACGCTCGAGGCCTATTACCTGCGCCTGTTCCCGCGCGACGGCTCGGGCCGCGTGGACATACCGCCGCTCTTCATCGACCTGATGGTGCAGGCCATGCTGCGCAGCCTGCTGGACGATTGCACCGATGCCTATGAAGTGCGCGCGGCCGAAATGCTGTTTCGCCCGCAGCGCATCAGCACCGAAGGCGGCCGGGTGCTCAGCGGCGACCTGGCGGTGCTGGACATGCTCCATGAAACCGGCGGCGTGGGCGACTTCGGCCGCTTCCTGGCCGAGGCCGGCGCGCCAGTGCCCGCCATCGAGCTGCGGGTATTGGCTGAGGACAATGCGGCCGCCTATTGGCAAGAGACCGAAGAGGCCGTAGGGACGGGCGGCCAGCGTTTTCTGCTGGACCTCACGCATGAGATCAACAATGAACTGGGCCACGGCCTGGTGCTGACCGTGGTGCGCGCGCACTCGGGCCTGAAGGCGCTGGCTGCGGTGCTGCAAAAATGGGTGGCGCACCTGCTGGGTGTGGCCGTCACCGTACGCCCGGTGCAGAAGGTGGACGACGAAGCCTGGCGCTGGCATGTGGGGCTGGACGCCGGGGCCACGGCCTTGCTCAATGATTTTTATGAAGGCCGCGAGGTGGAGCCGGCGCGCCTGCAGCGGCTGGTCAGCCTGTTCCGGCTGGAGTTTGCCGACCCGCGCGAGATGCGCGCCGACGTGGCGGGCAAGCCGGTGTACCTGGGAATGATGATGGACGCCGGCGGCGTGCTCAGGCTCAAGCCGCAAAACCTGCTGGTTAATTTGCCGCTGCCGGCCGCGGCTTCTTAATAGTAGAAAAGGCGGCGCCCGTGGATCAGGGCCTGCCCGGATTCACCTGCCGCCCGCCGCCGAGTTGCGCGCCGCCGGGCGTGCCGCGCTGCACGGCGTCGGCCGGTTGCCCGGCGAGGTCGGGTTGCCGGACCTGCGAGCCCGCAGCGCCGCCCGCGGCGCCGCCGCTGTTGCCCGGCCGTATCTGGCGTCCGCCTGTGAGTGATGTGGTGCCCGCCGTGCCGCTGCCCGTGCTGCCTTCCGCGGGCATCGAGCTGCTCTTGTCGGGTTTGCCGCCACCGCCTTCCTTGCCGCTGGGCGCTTTTTCCCCGCCGCCTTTACCGCCGGTGTCTGTTTTGCCGCCGCTGTCGGTCTTGCCGCCGGAGCCGGTTTTCTCACCGCCGGACGGCTTGTTGTCCTTGCTGGACGGTGGCGGCTTGCTTGCGTTATCGCCACCGGTCTTGCCGCCCGTATTGCTGTTGCCCGCAGGCTTGCCCTGGCCGGCGCCGGTGTTGACGCCCTGGGGTTTGTCGCCGCCCTTGCCGCTGTCACCCGCTTTGCCGCCCGGCATGCCGGGAATGCCGCCGGGCTTGTCGCCACCGCTGCCTTTTCCCGTGTTGTTTGCGCCGCCAGTGCCCGTGCCGCCAGGCAGTTTGTCGCCGGGTTTTTTATCGCCGCCGGTATTGCTGTTGCCCGCGCCGGGCATGCCCGGTATGCCAGGGATACCGCCGCCTTTGGTGCCGCTCTTGTCGCCGCCTTCGCCGGGTTTTTTCCCCTCGCCGGCCAGGCCCATGCCGGCGCCGGATTGCCCTGGCTTGCCGCCGGCGATGCCGGCAGCGCCTTTGTCAATGCCTGCGCCCTTTTGCGCGCCGGCCAGGCCGGCCGCTTTGTTGTCCCGGCCCTGGCCTTGGATGCCTGCACGGGCTTTGTTGTCCGCGCCTTGCACGTTCCCGCCCATGGCTTTGTTGCCGGCGGGGTTTTGCCGTGACGCGGCCGACGACTTGTTGTCCTGGTTTTGCCGCTGCGTGCCTGCGCTCGGTGAGGTGTTGCGTGCGGCTGCTTGCCGGGGCGCGTTGGCCGTGCTGCGGTTGCTTTGCCTGGAGGGCTGCGCCGCGCCCGTGGCCTTGTTGTCGGTTTGCGCCTGGGCCGCTGGATCCAGCAGTGCCGCGGTGGCTGCAATGCAGAAGGCGGCCGATAGCCGTGTGATGGAACGCATGCTTGCTCCTCCCTTTTGAGTGCCTTGCTTCAGGCGCCTGGCGCACGGCCTTGTGTTCGGCCGGGCTGCGGGCTGGCGGGATTATGCGGCGTCTGCCCCGGCTTGGGTCGGGTGCCGGATGGAGAGTTGTAAACGGCTGTGACGGCCGGGCCGGTAAGGGCAGGGGCGCTAAACGCTGCCCTCCACTTCCACCACCAGCACGCGGGCCTCGCCCACCGGCGAGGCGACATGCTCGGTGCCCGCGCTCGCGAAAAAGATGTCGCCGGTTTCCAGCATCACCGAGCATTGGCCGCAGTTGTCGCGGTAGCGCATCTCGACGCGGCCGTCGAGCACGGCGAACACTTCCTCGCCTTCGTTGATGTGCCACTTGTAGGGTTTGTCGGTCCAGTGCAGCCGGGTGGTGATGCCCTGCATATTGGCCACCGTCATCGCGCCCCAGGCGCGTGTCGCGGTGAAATCCTTGCTTCGAATGATCTTCATGTGGGTCTCCAACAGGTGAGCGCGTGGCGCAATGAAAGCCACGCCATGCTACGTCGCGGGGCCGCCGCAAACATGAATTCTTCGGTGTGGATTGATTCCGTATCCGCATCACTGACATGAGCGGCCGAGAGCTAAGATGACCGCATGAAAACCGTATTGCTGCCCGGTGGCGAAGCCGTTCCCGCCCTCGGAATGGGCACCTGGAACATGGGCGATGCGCCATCGCGCCGCGCCGACGAACTCGCGACCTTGCAGCTGGGCCTGGACCTGGGCTGCACGCTGGTCGACACCGCGGAAATGTATGGCGAAGGCCTGTCCGAGGAACTGGTCGGCGAAGCGCTGCAAGGCCGGCGCGACGAAGCCTTTGTCGTGAGCAAGGTGTATCCGCACAATGCGTCGAAGGCCAGCATGGTGGCGGCCTGCGAGCGCAGCCTGCGCCGCTTGCGCACCGACCGCATAGACCTTTATTTGCTGCACTGGCGCGGCTCGGTGCCGCTGGCCGAAACCCTGCAGGCTTTCATGGCGCTGCAAAAGGCCGGCAAGATCAGGCACTACGGCATCAGCAACCTGGACATCGCGGACATGAAAGAGCTGTGGGCCTTGCCCGGCGGGCAGGACGTGCAGGCCAACCAGCTGCTCTACAACCTCACGCGGCGCGGCATCGAGTGGGACTTGCTGCCCTGGCTGCGCGAGCGCCGCGTGCCGGTGATGGCCTATTCACCGATCGAGCAGGCGCGCCTCTTGCGCCATGCGGGCCTGGCCCGCTTCGCCAAAAGCCACGGCATGCTGCCCTCCCAGGCGGCGCTGGCCTGGCTGCTGGCGCAGCAAGGCGTGATCGCGATTCCCAAGACCGGCCATCCCGAGCGGCTGCGCGAGAACGTCGCGGCGGCCGGCATTCAACTCAGCCGTGAGCAACTGGCCGAGCTGGACGCCTTGTTCAAGCCTCCGGCGGGCCCCGCGGCGCTCGAAATGCTCTAGGCCCATCGCCGGACGCGAGGCCGGCCCCCGCGGATCACGGTCCATCCAGGCCTTGTATAGACAGGTCGGCGAATAAAATCGAGGGTCAAAAACCGGCTGCACGCGGGGTGCCCATCTTGGCCTTATGCTTGCAAGCCCCATCTGGAGACCTTCCCCCATGCTTCGCAAAATCGTGTCCTTTCTGGCCCTCGCGTTTGTGCTCTGCGCCGCGCAGGCCCAGAGTTATCCCACCAAGCCCATTCGCCTGATCGTGCCTTTCCCGCCCGGCGGCGGCACCGACATCCTGTCGCGCCTGGTGGCCACCAAACTCACGGAGGCCAGCAAGTGGACGGTGGTGCCCGACAACCGCGGCGGCGCGGGCGGCACCATAGGCATTGCTGAAGCCGTGCGCGCCGCGCCCACGGGCTACGACATGGTCATGGGCCAGAAGGACAACCTGGTCGTCGCGCCCTGGCTCTATAAAAACCTGAGCTACGACCCGACCAGGGACCTGGTGGCCGTGGCCCACGTGGCCTACACGCCGGTGGTCATCGTCACGGGCGTGCAGTCGCGCTTCAAGACCCTGGCCGACGTGGTGGCGGCCGCCAAGGCCGCGCCCGACAGCGTGACCTACGGCTCGCCCGGCAACGGCACCACCATCCACCTGGCCGGCGAAATCTTCAACGGCGCCGCCAATATCAAGCTGCGCCACGTGCCCTACAAGGGCTCCAACCCGGCCATGATGGACGTGCTGGCCGGCAATGTGGACCTGATGGTGTCCTCGCTGCCCTCGGCTATCGCCCAGATCAAGTCGGGCAAGCTGCGCCCGCTGGCCGTCACTTCGGCGCGCCGCAGCACCTCGCTGCCCGAAGTGCCCACCGTGGCCGAGCTGGGCTACAAGGACTTTGACGTCAGCACCTGGTACGGTCTCTTCATGCCGGCCGGCACGCCCAAGGACATCGTGGCCACCGTCAATGCTGAGGTCAACAAGCTGCTGGCCACGGCCGACATGAAAGCCGCCATCCACGCCCAGGGCGCCGAGGTGCAGAACATGACGCCCGAGCAGTTCTCCAGCCTGCTCAAGACCGACTACCTGAAATGGAAGAGCATCGTGCAGGCTTCCGGCGCGACCATCGAATAAGCGTGTTTTCAGGCTTGCTTCCTGCATAAGGCGGCGCCCAGACGGGCGCCGCTTTTTTTTGGCCGCAGCGCTACGTGTAAACCCTAGGAGGCTGAAGCCTTGGTACATGACATGATCTAGTCATCTATAGGACTAGATCAATCATGAGTGCCCCCACCCTGACCGTGGTGCCCGAGCCGGGCCAGAGCCGTTATGCCGCGCTGGCCGCTGCCTTGCGGGCACGCGTGGTGGCGGGCGAATGGCCGCCGGGCAGCGCGCTGCCGGCCGAGCAGACCCTGGCCGCACAGCACGGCGTGGCGCTGGGCACGCTGCGCCGCGCGCTGGAACTGCTGGCCGGCCAGGGGCTGATTGAACGCATCCACGGCCGTGGCACCTTTGTGCGCGCCGGCTTGACGGGCGACACCATGATGCGATTCTTTCGCTTCGGCGAGGGCACCGGTGAGGTGCCTGTCTCGCGCATCGTGTCGCGCCAGCTGCTGATAGCGCCCGCCGAGGTGGCGCGCCGCCTGGGCCTGGCGCCCGGCGACACGGCACTGCGCCTGCAACGTGTGCGCTCGCTGTCGGGTCATCCCTGTGTTTATGAGGAAATCTGGCTGCCACTGGCCTTGTTCGCCGGGCTTGCCGAGGGGGATGCCGCCAGCTGGGGCGATCTGCTTTACCCCATGTTTGCCGAACGCTGCGGCGTGCGCGTGGCCCGCGCGATCGATGAAATCGCCTTCGGCATGCTGACCGCGGCGCAGGCCGGGCACTTGGCCCTGTCGGCCGGCCACCCCTGCGCGCTGGTCACGCGCAGCGCCTACGACCTGGCCGGCCGCTGCGTGGAAGTGCGCCACACGCGCGGCGATGCCCATGCCTTTCACTACACCGTCACCATCACCTGAACGCGTTCTTGCGCGTCCTTGAACCATCCCTGAAACCGGAGAAACCATGCCAGCCAAACCCCATCACCCCGCACCCGCGGCCCGGCCGCTGAACCGCTCGCGCCGCCTCATGCTGCAGGCCACGGGCGCGGCCGTTGCCGCACCCTGGGCTTTTGCCGCCAGCGCGGCCGGCCAGATCGCCGGCGGCAAGCCGATCACGCTGGTTGTGTCTTACGCCGCGGGCGGCGGGGCCGACCTGATGGCGCGCCTGATCGCGCCGCGCCTGGCGGAATTCCTGGGCCAGCCCGTGCTGGTGGACAACAAGCCCGGCGCCGGCGGCCAGATCGCCGCCACCCAGGTGGCGCGTGCCACGGCCGACGGCACGCAACTGCTGGTCGATGCCTCGTCCTTCGCGGTCAACCCCGCGCTCTATCCCAAGCTGCCGTACGACGTCGACACGGCTTTCGCGCCGCTGGCCGTGCTGGCGCAGTTCCCCAACGTGCTGGTCTGCACGCCCGGCTTTGAAGCCAAAAGCGTCAAGGACCTGATTCGCCTGGCCAAGGCCAAACCCGGGCAGATCGCCTATGCCTCTTCGGGCAACGGTTCGGCCCAGCACCTGGCCGGCGCGCTGTTCGAGGACCTGGCCGGCGTCAAGCTGGTGCACGTACCCTACCGCGGCGGCGGTCCGGCCATGAACGACGTGATGGCCGGCCAGGTGCCGCTGTTCTTCGCCAACGTGGCCTCGTCGCTGGGGCAGATCCAGTCGGGCCGGCTGCGCCCGCTGGCGGTCACCAGCCGGCGCCGCACGCGCTCGCTGCCCGACATGCCGACCATGGAAGAAGCCGGCGTGCCGGCCTACGAGGTGCTCGAATGGAACCCGGTGCTGGCGCCCGCCGGCATAGACGCCAAATCGAAGGCCGCGCTGGTCGCGGCCATCCGCAAGACCATGGCCGACCCCGAGGTGCTGGGCCGTATCCGCAGCCTGAGCGGCGAGGTCTTCCCCGACGGCCCCGAAGCGCTGACCGTGGCCTTCCTCAAGGCCCAGCAGCTCAAATGGGGCCGCATCATCAAAGACCGCAAGATCACCGCTGGATAAAACATGCGGCATGCAGCGATAGCACCGGTGGCGCCCGGCTGGGACAGCCATGTCCATGTGTTCGACGCCCAGGCGCCCGTGGCCGCGGGCCACTACCGCCCCGCGCACCGGCCGCTGGCCGACATTGAGGAGCTGGCCCAGGCCTACGGCTTCGGCCACCTGGTGCTGGTGCAGCCCAGCGTCTACGGCACCGACAACAGCGTGCTGCTCGATGCGCTGCGCGCCGGCCGGGGGCGGCACCGCGGCGTGGTGGTGCTGCCGCCCTCGGTGGACGACGCGGCGCTGGCCGCCATGCATGCGCTGGGCGTGCGCGGTGTGCGCTTTAACCTGGTATCGCCCGTCGGCGACAGCCTGAAAGCGGTGCAGGGCGGCGCGGCGGAGCGCTTCCAGGCCCTGGCGCCGCGCCTGCGCGCGCTGGGCTGGCATGTGCAGTGGTATGCCTCGCCCGAAGACCTGCCGGCGATTGCCGCCCTGCATGCCGCCCACCCGGTGCCCGCGGTGCTGGACCACCTCGCGGGCATGCACGCGGGGATTGCGCCCGGCCACCCGGCCTGGCGCGCGCTGGAGCAGCTCACGGCCCAGGACGCCTGGGTCAAGCTTTCGGGCTGGTACCGCCTGGGCGCGCAGGCGCCGTATGAGGCGCTTTATGACGTGGTCCGGCGAATGGCGGCGCTGTTCGGCCGGCGCCTGGTCTGGGGCTCCGACTGGCCGCATACCGCTTTCGCGCCCGATGCGCTGCCGGCCTATGCCAGCACCTGGGAACCCGTGTCGCGCGCCCTGACAACGGTCCAAAAGCAATGCGCCCGGGAGCAGGCGCCGGCCGCCCTGTACGGCTGACCGCCCCCTGCAGCGGCCCGGAGCCCGGAGTGGCTTAAAATCACGGGCTACGCCATTTTTAACCGGAGTTCTCCATGCCCAAGAAAATCAGAGTCGAAGCCGACATCTGCGCCCCCAAGCCAGTCCCTCCCAAGGGCTACACCATCACCACCGGCCGCGGCCAGAAGATCAGCCTGGAGCGCGGTTCGCACACCCGCAGCAAAAAGAACCCTGGCAAGCGCCCCCATCAGGGTTGAGCCGGTTCTGCTGGTGTGGCCACAGGCTGCATCCAAAAAAAGCGCCCTGAGGGGCGCTTTTTTTATGGTCCAAATGGCTGGCGTTCAGTGAATTGGGTTCGATGCGGTATCCAATCCAGATAAAAAACTCCTCTTGATGGAAGACGGCCATGATGTTTAATCCATGAATAACGTCAACGGGGGGTACCGAAAATGTTGTCCAGAATTGCAGTTTGCCTGGCATTGATCCTGGGACTTGGATGTTTTTCCATTTCAAGCAGCCAGCCAGTTGCAAAACCCGTCGTAACAATAGATCTCTGGGTACCGCACGCATTTCCCATAGCGATCTACCGCAACATCAGGGCGGATCATTTGAATCAAATGCTGGTTGATTCATTTTCGGAATTCAATTTTTCCCTGCTTGCTAAAAGAAAAGGTGCGGATGACAGCACGGTCTTCCAGTTCTCCTATCCTATGGATAAGAACGGTAAATCCGGAACCGTGATTTTTGAATTCAAGGTTGACGGCACCGTTGTCAAGAACAAGTGCATGAATTGCTTCTTGCGAAGGGGACGAATACTGAACGAGAGGGACATGGGGAAACTGCCATGGATGGCCCAATACGATCTCAGCAGCCGGCTCTACCCTGACATCGACCAAGCGTATGCGTCAATCAAAAGCAAATCCCGGGATTACCTCGATCCCCAGCACGGGTTTGATTACAAAACCATGTGGAGCGGGGAGCGTAACCGTCCGGGTTATGACAATTCCTACGTCAAGGTCAAACTGCCGGATCTGAAGCGGGAGGTAGTCCGCGCCTTCACGGAGTCCGGATTCATTTTGCTGCGTGACAGCAATCCTGCCGCCGATGCGGCTGATTCCGTTCTGGCCTTTTCATTTCCGGTCGACGGCGATAAACCCGCCGGGGTGGTGTATTCGATTCAGGTCGAGAGCCAGTTCGACGCCGACGGCTTTTGCTACCCCTGCGAAATCAGGCCGGTGTATGACCCTTACCAGGCATTGCCGCCCGCGGGCCCCTCCGCCATGTCCGGCAGGCTGACACTGGCTTCGCGGTTCGAGGCCGGCCTGAGCAGCGCCTACGACCAAACCAAGGCGGCCACGGAGCGCTATCTCCGGCCACGAACCCAGTTCACACGGCCGCCAAAATCCGCGCCACCTGGCTCTCCGCGGCCGCCTCCGGTCCCTATGGTTGTGACATGAGCCTGCGCTGGCCGGCCGGCATTGCTACCCACGGTCCGTTTCTCTACGGGCCGTGGTTTGACGGGCTATTCCTCTTCGGCACAGTAGGCATCGCGCTGGTCCTGGGCGCTTTGGCCATGATCTCGCCGGCGATGTTTGTGGCGGTGGTGCTGGTGGATATCTGGTTGTTCGCCAGCCCTCACGTCATTGCGACCTATACCCGGATCGGTTTTGACAAAGCCCACATCAAAAAGCACTGGTTCCTGATCTTCGGTTTGCCGCCCATCGTGCTGGTCCTGGTCACGATGGTCGCACTGGCCTATGAACTGGGTGGCCTGTTCACCTTGTATTTCATTGCCCAGACCTACCATGTCACCCGGCAGTCCTTCGGTATTTCGAGGGCATACAGAAGGGCCGATCCGCAGGCTTCGGGGCCCGACCGTCTGTCGGAGAGCCTGATTTACCTGTTTCCCCTTTGGGGTTTGTTGCACCGGTGTGCAACGGCCCCTGAGTTTTTTTATGGGTTCCCCATTTATCTTCCGACCGTTGACGCCGCGCTGGCCGACGCAACAGGCATAGTCGCCGTCCTTGCCGCCGCATGGTGGGCGTATCGGCAGATACGCCTTGCGCTGGCGGGGCGGCTTAACGTAAGGCATAGCCTGTTTGTGGTGTCGCACCTGCTGGTCATCAGCGTCGCCTACCTGTGGGTCGCGGACATCACATCGGGGTGGCTGGTGGTCAACATCTGGCACAACCTGCAATATCTGCAGTTTGTATGGCTGCAAAATGTTCGCCGTGACGCGCAAGGGCCTATCGATGCCAAGGACTTTCAGCGCCTGGTGAAGCCCTTGAAAAACGCAGGCAAATATCTCGCCGTATGCCTGGTGCTGGGCGCGGTGATGTACCAGGCACTGTCGGTGGCCGGCCAGCAACTGGTCTGGCTGGGCCTGCCCACCGTGTTCATCCTGCATTTCACCGTGAATTTCCACCACTACCTGGTAGACGGCGTGATCTGGAAAAGGCGTAAGTCCGCTGCTTGACCTGTTGCCTGCGGGCCGTATTGCCCTCGGGCTCAATGAAACTGGTTCAAATGTCGACCCATTCAGAGACAAGATCTGGCCTTACGCCCACACATCGCGGCTATGTTTTCAGGAAGGCCAACAGGTCCGCATTGAGCCTGTCCTTTTGCGTGACGATGAGTCCATGCGAGCCGCCTTCATAGATGATCAACTCGGAATTTTTGACCAGGCTTTTCGAGAGCTTGCCGGAAATTTCGAGAGGCACGATCTGGTCGTCGCTGCCGTGCACGATCAGCGTGGGAACGCTGATCTTCTTCAGGTCCTCCCGGAAATCGGTCTCGGAAAAAGCGCCGATCGCGTGATAGGCGGCGAGCATTCCCGTGGCCTGTCCCTGGCGCCAGTACTCTTGCCGAACGCCCTCCGACGCCTTCGCACCTGGGCGGTTGTAGCTGTAGTAGGGTATTGACACATCCTTGTTCCACTGGGAGCGATCAGCCTGGACGGCGGCGCGAAAGCCATCGAAAACCTCGACTGGCGCGCCGTGCGGGTTGGTTTCCGTTTTGAGCAGGAAAGGGGTAACCGCGGCGATCAGTGCCGCTTTGGCGACCCTTTTCTCGCCGTGGCGACCGATATAGCGGGCGACCTCGCCGCCGCCCATCGAATGCCCGACGAAGGTCGCCTGCCTGAGGTCCAGCAGTTCAACCAGGGTCGCCAGGTCGTCGGCAAAGGTGTCGAAGTCATAGCCCTTGCCGGGCTGGCTCGAACGGCCAAAGCCGCGGCGGTCCAGCGCGATGACGCGAAATCCCTTGTGCAGCAGGAACATCATCTGGTTTTCCCAGGCATCCGAGGACAGCGGATAGCCGTGGCTGAAGACGACGGCCGGACCGCTCCCCCAGTCTTTGTAATAGAGGACCGTGCCGTCTTGGGCGGTGATGGTGTTGGAGCTGAGCTTCGCTCCTGCGGTGTGCGTTTGAGCGGCGGCTTTGGCTTCAACCAGGGTAGGCGCTGTGACCAGGCCGGCGGCGGCAGCGCCAGCTGCACCGAGCATGAGGTTGCGGCGCGCAACGCGTGCCGGCTGTGTGGCTTGTTTAAGGAAAAAGTTGTTGAGCATTTATTTCGATCTGTGAAGTTGGAAGAGAGGGAAGGCAGGGGGGTGATTTTCAGAAACCAAGGCGGCGAAGGTCGTCCGCGTCAAGCGACTGGCCGCTGCGGTTCCTGACACTGGGGCGGTCCGCCACCCTGGCGCGCCATGCCTGGAGCGCGGTGTAGTCCCCGGGAACGGGAATCCCGGCGACATCGGCAAAAAGCAGGCCTGCGAACAGCGTGATGTCGGCCATCGAGAAGTCATTGCCGGCAACAAAGGGCGTAGCCGCAAGCACCTGGTTGAAATACGCCAGGCCCGACTCCGCTTTGGCGCGCTCGCGGCGGGCCCATTCGCCGCGGTGCGCCCAGTCGGGACTCTTGAAGGGCAGAAGGCCGGCGCCAAGGCCGGGCGTTCCATAGTGGAAATAGATGCCGATCGGATCCAGCACCATGGCCTCGGCGCGCCGTTGCATCATGTGGATCACGCCCTTTTCCCGGGGTGTGCGGCCGGTGAGTGTCGGAGTACCGTCAAGATTGTCCAGGTACTCCGTAATGGCCGTGCTCTCGGACAAGTACAGGCCATCGTCAAGCTGGAGCACCGGCAAGGTGCCGAGCGGGTTTTTGGACAGGAAACCGTCCTGCTTGTGTTCCGCGCTGATCAGGCTGACCTTCTCGAACTCGATCTGGCCATCCAATTGCTTTTCGGCCAGAACAATGCGTATGCGCGCCGGGTTGGGCGTGCCGGGGTTGTCGAACAATTTCATGCGAAGCTTTCAATAACTACCAAGTGGTAGATAGGTTAAAATGAGGTTTTACCGGTAAGTAGTTTTGCAAATAAGATATCACCTACCTATCGATAGGTAGAATTTTAGGGCGCCTTTATTGTGGGCGTCAAGAATTTTTTTGGAAGGAATGTGCTGTGGCTTCTTCATCGATCGATACCAAGGAAAGCATCATGGCGGCCGCCCGCCTGATGGTGCAGGCCAGGGGATACAACGCCCTGAGCTTCCGTGAGTTGGCCAAGGAGGTCGGTATCAAGAGCGCCAGCATCCATTACCACTTCCCCACCAAGGACGATCTGGCGGTGGCGCTTGCTCGGCGTTACACCGAGGACCTGGTCCTGCACTTGCAGAACGTGGCGAGCAAGAGCAAAGACGCCCATGAGCGGATGACGGCGTACGCTGAAATTTTCCGGGGCGCCTTGCTGCGAAGCAACCGGATGTGTTTGTGCGGGATGCTAGCCGCAGAGCGTGACGACCTCTCCCCTCAGGTGCAGGAAGAGGTCCAGAAATTCAACGCGGCCAATGTCGCGTGGCTGTCCGAAGTGCTGGCGGCTTGCGATCCTCATCAAAGTCCGGACGCGCTTGAGCGCCGGGCGTTTGCCATCCTCTCCGCGGTCGAAGGCGCCCAGCTGGTTGCCCGCGGTTGCGGCGATGTGCGCGTCTATGACAGAACCATTGATGCTTACCGGTCAGCGGGTCTGATGCCTTGACTGGCGTCGTGGTGACCCAGGTTGCTCCGGGAAATACAAATAGCGCAACTATCAGCTTTTTGCGCGGGCTCCGGCCTTGCGCTACCCGCCCTGGACCGGCATCAACTCCTTCATCTGCCGGCCCGGCGCCGGCGGGAATGCGCAGGAGTTGCGTAGTTGCGTGTACTGCGCGGCCGCTTGCCCCATGCGGGCGCCGTCGATGCGCACGTGGTCAAGGCCGGCTGCAGGCATAGAAAGCAAGCTTTCCTGAAGGCACGCAGGCCTGGCCGGTTTCAGCGCTCAAGCGCAGCCGCCATGCGGTGCGGCATGAGGCGTTCGCGTGGCGCTGCGCCGCCCCACAGGCTCAGCATCAGGTCCACGATGACCGGTCCGAAATCCTGGTGCGGAATTTCGACCGAGGTGAGCCACGGGGCGAGCCAGGCATTGATCGGGTTGCCGTCGATGCCGACCAGCTCGCAGTCGCCGGGTACCCGGATCCCGCTCTCGCGGGCCACGCGGTGCACCCCATAGGCGACCTGGTCGCTGATGCACATCGCGCCGCGCGGCCAGGCACCGGGCGCCGCGAACTGGGCCGCGGCGGCGTAGCCGATTTCCAGGTGCGAGATGCCCGGGGCCTCCACCCGGCGGATCCGGTCGGCCGACAAGCCCCTGGCGACGGCCCGCTCGCAGAAGCCCTGCACGCGTTCCCGGGTTGTGGACGATCCGCGCGACGGAAATACCACGGCCGGCGCGTCGATGCCGCGGTCGAGCAGGTAGTCCGCAGCGGCGCCGCCGGCCGCCAGGTTGTCCGGCCCCACGAAGGCGCAGGTGCCGAACGGGCTGCGCCGGCTCACGAAGACCATGGGCGCACCGCGCTCCACGAAGTCGCGCAGGCCGTCACTGGGCTGCGCCGCGACCATCACGTA
>Ga0102595_100754_pt1 | contig 18843 bp, 16 predicted proteins | sample Araplaol_mTSA_r2_2_FD_76864 | JGI IMG/M metagenome (GOLD analysis project Ga0102595, IMG submission 76864) | Arabidopsis root microbial communities from North Carolina, USA - plate scrape MF_Col_mTSA_r2 (SPADES assembly) (version 2) | ecosystem: Host-associated > Plants > Roots > Endosphere...
AGGTGCTGACAGCCAAGGAGCTGGCAGCAACCGGCAAGACCACCGTGGCCGATATCCTGCGCACGATCTCCGCCAATAGCGGCAACAGCTACAACGAGCAATACACCGGCAGCTTCTCGGCCGGCACGGCGGGCCTGTCGCTGCGCGGCCTGGGCCAGAAGAACACCCTGATCCTGGTGAACGGCAAGCGCGTGTCCTCTTACGCCACGGCGCAGGACCTGCAGGAAGTCTTCGTCGACCTGAACTCGTTGCCGATGGCTGCCGTGCAGCGTATTGAAGTGCTGAAGGATGGCGCATCTTCGGTCTACGGTTCGGACGCCGTGGCGGGCGTGGTCAACATCATCCTGTACAAGGAATTCACGGGCACCGAGGTTAACGCGCAAATCGGTTCTTCCACCGAAGGCACCGGCCAGCTCGAGCGCAGCGCTTCGCTGCAGACCGGCTTTGGCAGCCTCGATGAGAAAGGCTGGAGCGTGGTGTTCTCGCTGGACGCGCTGAAGCGCGACAAGCTGCAGCAGACCGACGTGTCCTACCTGCGCGGCAGCGACTTCCGCGGCAATGCCAACGGCACCCTGGCCTGGACCCCGACCAACTACTACGGCACTTCCGACGCGACCAGGCAGCTGGGCGGCGTGCAAGGCCCGCTGCAGGTGCAGAACTACGGCGATATCACGCCGGGCAAAACCGGCCAGGTGCTGGCCTATAACCCGGCCGAATTCCGCACCCTGGTCCCGGGCGTGGAGCGCGTGCACACCTCCTTGCGCGGCACCCTGAAACTGAACGAGAACACCGAAGCCTATGCGGAAGGCCTCTATGGCTATTCCTGGGCGGAGCAGACTTTCGGCGCGCCTTTGACCGTCGGCAGCGGCCTGCGCGCATGGAACAACAGCAAGCAGGCATTGGACAACATCACCGTGGCCCTGCCCGTCGGCCACCCGAACAACCCCGGTACGACCGCGCTGCCTTTCACTGCCACGCTGTTTGACCTGGGCCCGCGCCTGAAGGAAGACAAGGTGGACTTCTACCGTGCGCTGACCGGCATCAAGGGTACCTGGAATGGTTGGGAATATGACGCGTCCATTGCGCGCTCCGGCAGCAAGCTGAAGGAAACCGTGCAGAACTTCGTCAACCGCTACGAGTTCGAGAAAGTGCTGGCAGAGGGCAGCTACAACTTCGCCGACCAGTCGAAGAACAGCGAAGAAGTGCGCAACCGCCTGCGCCTGTCGACCCTGCGTCCTGCCGAAGCGAAGCTGACCGTGGCCGACTTCAACGCCTCCAAGGAGTTGCTGGAGCTGCCGGCCGGCGCGCTGGGCTTCGCATTCGGCGGCCAGTGGCGCCAGGAAGAAATGAACTCCAACACCTCGACCGCCGTGCTGTCGGGCACCGAACTGCGTCCCGCGATCAACATCATCAAGGGCAAGCGCGAAGTGACCGCAGCCTTCGCTGAATTCAACGTGCCGGTGCTGAAAGACCTGACCGTCAACCTGGCCGGCCGCGCCGACAAATACAGCGACTTCGGTTCCGCGTTCTCGCCGAAAGCCAGCGTGCGTTACCAGGCTGCCCCGTGGCTGCTGGTGCGCGGTACCGTGTCGCGCGGCTTCCGTGCACCGTCGCTGCCGGAGATCACCAATTCGACCTCGGTCAGCTACGGTTCCGTGATCGACAAGAAGGACCCGATCACCCCAAGCCAGCCTCGCGGCATCACCAACATCACCGTCGCCAATACCGAACTGTCGCCTGAGCGCTCGAAGAACCTGAACCTGGGCTTCGTGGTATCGCCATCGGCCAACAGCAGCGTGGGCGTGGACTTCTACCACATCCGCACCAATGGCGTGATCGATACCGAAAGCACCGACACCATCCTGGCCAACGAAAGCACCCATCCGGAAAAAGTGGTGCGCGATGCCCAGGGCCGCATCCTGACGCTGTACCGCCAGTACGCCAACCAGGGCGAGCGCGTGGTGAGCGGCATTGACGTCGACCTGCGCTACAAGCTGCCGAAGACTTCTTACGGCAACGTGACCCTGAACGCCCAGTTGAGCCGCGTGTTCAAGTACGAGCAGCCGCTGTCGAACGGCGAACCGCTGACCAACGGGGCCGGCACCAATTACTTCGGTTCGATCCCGAAATGGCGCGGCACCACCAGCGCCACCTGGGAACTGGGCCAGTGGACCACCAACGCCGCTTGGAATTATGTGGACGGCTACGAGCAGACCACCCGTCCGGGCGAGCGCGTGAAGCCATTCGCTACCGTGGACCTGAACGTAGGCTACAAGATCAGCGCAGCCACCAGCGTGAACCTGCTGCTGGCCAATGCATTTGACCGCAAGCCTTCGTGGGACAGTTCGTTCACCTTCTTCGACTTCACGCAAGGCGACCCGCGCGGCCGCTTCGCCTCAGTCAAGCTCAATCACAAGTTTTAATGATTGAGGCGCGGTAGCTGCTGGGAGTCGTGCCCATCCGCTCGCGGAAGGCGGTAGCGAAATTGCCGGCATTGGCAAAGCCCAGCAGCAGCGCGATATCCTGCACGTCCATGTCGGTATCGCGCAGCAGGTGCATGCCGCGCTGGATGCGTGCTTCGCGGATGTAGGCAAACACGGTCATGCCGGTGTGGGTGCGGAACAGCTGGTTCAGCTTTTCGCGGTAGGTGCCCACGCTGGCGGCGATTTCCGCCAGGCCGGGCAGGGCAGCCAGGTTGTCGTAGATCAGGCGCTTGGCTGCATTGACGATCACCGAGTCGGTGTCGATCGGTTCGGCTTCACTGGCCTCCACCGGGGGCCGCTTCATCAAATTCAGGTGCACGTGGATGCGTGCGGCCAGTTCACCCGGTGTAAACGGCTTGCTGACAAAGTCGACGCCGCCAAGCTGAAGGCCCATGATGCGGTCTTCCACGGCCTCGGTGCCACTCAGGAAAATAATCGGGATGTCGCGCGTGGCCGGGTTGGCTTTTAACAGCCGGCAACAAGTGTAGCCGTCCATATTCGGCATCCGCACGTCCAGCAGGATCAGGTCAGGCTGGCCGGACAGCGCCAGCTGGTAGCCCTGTTCGCCGTTAAACGCCACCGACACCCGGTAGGGCATTTCGCTTAACAAGTCGACGAGCATGCGTTGTTCGAACGCGGAATCATCCACGATCAAAATATTCCGAACTTGTGCATCGCTGGTCAGGTACATGGTTGTTCAGGGAGGGGCCGTGTTGCTTATTATGCCCATGTTTAAAAGAATGTTGCGCATTTCACATCGGGCAAAGGCGTTGTCTCCTCTGGCAAAAGTAATGTGCGCCGCAACAACGCCGAATGGAAAGAAGATAGCCACGTTCCTTGCAAGAGTGATTTTTGGTGAGTCTTTTAGGGGTGTTTTCGCGGTTCAATTGAGTCTGAAGCATTCAACTGGTTAAATTAAACCAACTGACTAGGAGGCAACATGAAACATACCGACTTTGGCCAAATGCCCTGCCCGATCGCACGCAGCCTCGGCAAGGTAGGCGAGTGGTGGAGCATCTTGATTCTGCGCGATGCGTTCTATGGCCTGACCCGCTTCGATGAATTCGAGAAGAGCCTGAAGATTGCGCCGAACATGCTGACCCGCCGCCTGGCCGGTCTGGTTGAGGGCGGCCTGATGGAACGCCGCCAGTACAGCACCCGTCCGCCTCGCTATGAATACATCCTGACCAAGGCTGGCCGCGACTTCAAACCTGTTCTGCTGGCCTTCATCGCATGGGGTAACGAGCACCTGTCGCCGGAAGGCGCCAGCTTGCTGGTGGTGAGCCGCGAAACCGGCAAGCCGGCCGACCAGGTCCTGGTCGATGCCAATAGCGGCCTGGCCATCAATGACGAGGACTATATGTTCGCGCCAGGGCCTGCAGCGCCGGAGGTGATGCGCAACCGTATCACCGAAGCCGGCCGCCGCATGCCTAATTAGGCAGCAGCTGTTCGTAGACCGCATTTGCGAGCTGCGACAGCTCTTTCTTCCCGACGGCAGCCGACAGCGCATAGCCGAAGCTGCCGTCGATCCAGTAAAACACTCCCACATTGCCTTCCTGCGCGAACCGGAATCCGGTGTCGCGGTTTTGCTTTTGGCCTGAGCTGACGTAGAGCGTCAGGCGCTGGCCGCTGGCGTCGGCGTACATGAATTGGGCCACCGGGCCGGTGTCGCCGGGCAGGAGCCTTCCTCCCACCAGCTCGTACCCCTGTTTCGCCAGTTGCGGCGGGCGCAGTTCCTTGCCCAGGCGTTTCGACAGCCAGGCAACCAGGTGCTGCTGCTGGTCGGCGCCGACTTCCACCGGGTGTTTGATTTCGGGCGTGTAGACGGCGTGGGCGATGGCGGCCTGGCGCGGCAATGCGGCAAGTGCCGCGCCGCTGGCAGCTGGTCCGGTGCCGCCGTCTGTTCCAGCTCCACGCAGCGTCCAGCCGGCAGCGCCGCCGATCACGCCGGCACCGGCGGCCACCGCCAGCATCGCGGCCATGCGGCGCCAGGCGGGGATGACCTGCGCCGGCGCGCCAGGATGAGGCGCACGCAGGGCGTCCGGGATGGGCGCGTCGAGCACGTCGTCGAACAGCCCGTGCAGTGCGGCATTCTGCTCGCGGTAGGCTTGCAGGCGCGCGGCTTCGGCGGGGTGCTCGGCCAGGTAGCGATCAACCGCCGCTTGCCGATCCGGCGGCAGGCGGCCATCGACCCAGGCTTGCAATTCGGCTTCGTTCATTTCACTACCTTCAAGTTGGCGGCTGGCGGCTGTCCCGCCATCAACCGCCGCAAATTCTCGCGTGCCCGGCTCAGGCGGGACATCACGGTGCCAAGCGGGATATCGAGCGTGGCCGCCACGTCTTCGTAGCGCATTTCTTCCAGCGCCACCAGCAGCAGGACTTCGCGCTGGGCGGCAGGCAATTGCTGCAAGGCGCGTTCCAGGTCGCGCAGGTCGAGCGTTCCTGCTGGCGGCGCGAAGGGCAGGTAGCCATCCTCCAGCTCCACAGCCGGGGGAGGCGCGCGCCGCAACTGGTCGACGTGCAGGTTGTGCATGATGCCGAACAGCCACGCGCGCAGGTCGCCGTCCGGCCGCCACTGGGCAATACGTGCCCAGCCGCGTTCCACGGTGTCCTGCACCAGGTCGTCCGCACTGGCGCTATCCCCGGTCAGCGCCCGCGCGTAGCGGCGCAGGCGTGGCAGGCAGGCCAGCAAGCGCGCATGTATCTCATCCTGCACATCCTGCATGCGTTCAATCCTTGACGACGTGCCAGATCTCCTTGACGTTATCGCCCGCGCGATCGCCAGCTTTCTTGTCGCCAACGAACAGGTAGAGCGGCTTGCCTTTGTAGGCCAGCTGCTTGCTGCCGTCATCGCGGGTGATGGCCGACCACGGAGCAGCCAGTTCGCCGCTGGCCGCTACGGCCGGCCAGTTTTTCAGGCAGCCGTCGACGCAGGCGCTCTTGCCGCTGCCGGCAACGTCCTTGTCGAAGGTGTAGACGGTCATGCCGGCGGCATCGACATACACGCCATCAGCTTTCTTCAATGGTTCGGCAGCAAAAGCCGCGCTGCTCATGAGGGCGGCCAGGGTCAGTACGAGAGCTTTCATTTTTAACCTCCGTGAGTGATGGGTATTGCGTATACGTAGCGTGTGGCCACCTTATTCCATCCTGCCTGAGAATATTTTCCTGCCTATTCTGTCACGGAGGATGCGATGAACAATTTCATGCGTGTAGCTGTGTTGTCGGCCCTGCTTGGTGTGGGAAGCGCCTGGGCCGAAGGCCTGGTCAAGGCGGACCAGAAGATGCTGACCGACCTCGCCATGGCCAATATGGCGGAGATCGAGACTGCCAAGCTGGCCTTGCAAAAGACCCAGAGCGACCGGGTCAAGAGCTTCGCCCAGCAAATGGTCGACGACCATACCAAAGGATTGGAAGAAGTGCGCAAGGTTGCTGCAGCCCGCAGCCTGACACTGCCGACCGAACTGGATGCCAAACATAAAGCCATGGCCGCCAAACTGGAAAAACTGTCCGGCGACAAGTTTGACCGCAGCTATATGGAACAGGCCGGCGTGCAAGCGCACAAGGAAGCGCACCAGCTGGTGAGCAAGGCCGAATCGTCCGCCCAGGACAGCGAATTGAAATCGCTGGCCACGCGCCTGCAGCCAACTATCAACCAGCACCTGAATAATGCCGAGCAGTTAACCGCAGCCATCAAGGGCGGCAGCCCGACCATGGGCAGCAGCGGCACCCAGGGCAGCACCGGCTCAGGCAACAAATCGCAGGCTGAAGCCGACAGCCACGACCATGGCACCACTGGAGGCAACAAGCCGGATTCCAGCACCCGCGAAACCAAGCCGGAACGACGCTGAACACAGCGGCGTGAGGCCGCGTCGTTTTAGTTATGCAGGATTAAGCTACTTGAACACCAAAAAGTGCGGTCGTGCGGTATGATTCTTTACTGCAACACCTATTTCAAGGATATCAAGTAGTGGATTTGTTCGCGCTCGACGAAGAGCTGGCCCAGTGGGAAGCAGGATTGGCATATTCTGAGGGCGAACATCGCCTGAAACTGCTCTCCCAGCTGGCCTGGCACCTGCGCCAGCGCGACGGTGTGCGTTCGGCGCAACTTGTCACCGAAGCAACTTCCCTGGCCAATCTTTTGCCGGCGGCGGAAAGGCGTGTGCTGGCAGCGCGCTGGGAGCTGATCAAGGCCGAAGCCAGCTGGCTCGGCGGCGATCTCGACACCGCCAGCGCAATCGCCGAACGCGCCATGCTGGAATTCGCCCGTCAAAATGACCGGCTGGGCGCGGCCGACACCCACAGCCTGCTGGCGTGGATCGCTGTCGACCGCGGCGATTCCGCCGGCTGCGACAACGAGCTGGCGCTGGCCATCGCCGATGCCCGGGCTTCGGGGGATGCCATGCGCATCGATATTTTCGAGAGCCTGGCGGCCCTGTTCAGCGTCTTCCGCAATGCACCGGCGGCCAATGAGCGCTGGAGCAAACGCTTTGCGGTCGACCTGGCCGGCCGGCATCCGGTGGTCGCGGGCTGGATTTCGGACTATCGCGGTACCGCTGCATTCCAGGCGGCGGAATTCGGCCGCGCCATCAGCCACCTGATCGCTGCATTCGAAGCCGCGCTGATATCGGGCCAGGTTCGGCGCGCCGTGATCCTTGCCACCAATATCGGCAACGCCTTCACCCGCCTGAATGCGCACGACGCGGCGCTGGAATGGATGCAGCGTGGGCTGGAACTGGCGCGGCCGACCGGATGGCCCATGTGCATCGGCCTGGCCCAGATGCAATCGGCGGAAACGATGCGCCATCTTGGCCAGCGGCCGGCAGCGAAAGCCTTGCTGCGTGATGCGCTGGAGATGCTCGCACCTTTGTCCGGTTCGCGCGCTTTTGTGATGGCGCTGGAATACCAGGGCGACCTGGCGCTGGACCTGGGCGATTACGAAGCAGCGCTGGCCAGCTTCCGCGAACTGGAACAGCGCGGCCACGCCTTGGCACAGAGCGATTTCAATAGCTGCGCGCGGCGCGGCCAGGCGCACGCACTGGCGGGGCTGGGGCGGGTGGAGGAGGCGCGGGCCGCCGCCATGTCGGCCCTGGCGCTGGCGCGGGAATTGAGCGACCCGTTCAGCCAGATCGCAGCCTTGCGTGTGCTGGCCGATATCCATGCGGGCAACGCAATGTCCGTGCTGCACTACCTGCGCGAGGCGCTGATGATTGCCGCCACCATCGACGGCTATATCGTGCCGGGCGAATTGCTCGATTCGGTGGCGCGCGAATACGCCGCCATCGGCGACTTCGAGCGCGCCTACGAATTTTCGGTGCAGGCCAATGCAGCACGCGACCGCACCAATAGCCAGGAGGCGACCAACCGCGCGATTGCGATGCAGGTGCAGCACCAGACGGAGCGCGATCGCCAGCTTGCGGCCGCCGAGGCACAGCGCGCGGAAGTATTGGCCCAGACCAGTGCCACGCTGAGCCACCTTTCCGCCATCGGCCAGGAAATCACCGCCCAACTCGATGCGTCGGCTGTGTTCCGTGCGCTGGACCGGCATGTGCACGGCCTGCTCGATTCAACCCACTTCTCGATTTTCCTGCTGGAGCCGGATGGACACTTCCTGCATTGTGCGTTCGGCGTGGAAATGGGCTTGCCGCTGCCACCGACGCGCATCGCCCTGTCCGACTCCAGCTTCAATACAGCGCGTTGCGTGCGCGAGCGCGACGAAATCCTGATCGAAATCGAAGACAAGTCCGATACGCCCAACCTGATCCCAGGCACCTTGCCGACACTCACGCTGCTGTTTGCTCCGTTGATGATCGGCGAGCGTGTGCTGGGTGTAATGACGGTGCAATCGATGCTGCCGTGCGCATATGGCGAGCGCGAACGCCTGATCTTCCGCACCCTTTGCGCGTATGGCGCGATCGCACTGGATAATGCCGCGGCCCAGGCGCAGCTGCTTGAAAAGAACCTCGAACTGGAGCGCGCCTACAAAGCGCTGGAGGAGGTCAGCCTGACCGACCAGCTGACCGGCCTGCGCAACCGCCGCTTCTTCCTGCAGCATGTGGAGTCGGATGTGGCGCTCAGCCTGCGCGGCTATGATGGCCTGGCCGTCGGCAGCGAAGCCGTGGCCGGTCACGACCTGGTCTTTTACATGGTGGACCTGGATCATTTCAAGGAGGTCAACGACCGCCACGGCCATGCGGCAGGCGACTCGGTCCTGGTGCAGATGAAGGACCGCCTGCGCGAAGTGTTCCGCGAATCGGACTACCTGGTGCGCTGGGGCGGGGAAGAATTCCTGGTGCTGGCGCGTGCTACCGACCGCAGCGGCGCGCATGTAGTGGCGGAGCGCATTCGCCAGGCGGTGTCGTCGCGTGACTTCGTCCTGCCGGATGGCACGCGGCTGGCGCGCACCTGCTCGATCGGCTTTGCCTGCTATCCCTTCCTGCCGTCGCATCCGCGCCTGATGTCCTGGTCGCAGGTGGTGGAGCTGGCCGACCTGGGCCTGTACATCTCCAAGCACTCGGGCCGCGATGCCTGGACGGCGGTGCATGCGACCGATGCGGCGCAGCCGGAAGAACTGTTCCCGCGCCTGGTGCACCAGCTGGGCGACTGCGTGGAGCGCGGTGAAGCGCGCATCGTGACCAGCCTTGGAGAGCGCACTATAATCTGCCCATGAGCACACATCGCTGTTCCTGGGCCAACCCAAACAATCCACGCTATATCGCCTACCACGACCAGGAGTGGGGCGTTCCATGCCACGACGAACTGCGCCTGTTCGAGATGCTGAACCTCGAAGGCGCGCAGGCGGGGCTGAGCTGGGAAACTATCCTCAATAAGCGCGACAATTATCGCGCGGCGTTCGATGGCTGGGATGCGCGCAAGATTGCTGCCTATGACGAAGCGAAGGTTGAGCAGTTGCTGTCCGATCCTGGCATCGTGCGCAACCGGCTCAAGGTGAATGCCGCTATCACCAATGCGCGCGCCTACCTGCGCTTGCTGGAGGAGGGCGGCAGCCTGTCGTCGCTGCTTTGGGGCTACGTAGGCGGCAAGCCGATTGTGAACCGCATTGTGGCGCAGGGCGACCGCCCGGCCCGCACCGAGCTGTCCGACCGCATCTCCAAGGATCTGGCCAAGCGCGGGTTCAAGTTTGTCGGCTCGACGATCATATATGCGTATATGCAGGGGATAGGGATGGTGAACGACCATGACCTCGCATGCTTCCGCTACAAGGAGTGCCAGCACGGTGGCTGAGTCCCGCCACGTCGTGCTCGACACCGCCTTCGGCAGCGGTAACCAGTTCCTCGCGGCCCTTGCCCGCCACCGCGCCGCAGGCGCCGGACATCTGCATTACCTCGCGATTGTCCCGTCGGTCCCGGGCGCAGCCGCGATTGCCGGCCTGGCTGCCGCAGTCCCGGTCCTGGCTGCACAATGGCCGGTCGACGTCCCGGGCCTGCACCGCCTGCATGTGCCAAGCGAACGCCTGACGCTTGACCTGCTGGCCGGTCCCGTCGACGCGTGGTTGCCCGAGATCGTAGCCCGTGTCGATGAATTCATCATCGCCGAACCGCTGGAGCACATCCGGGCTTTGCAACGCCTGGCTGCGCCGGCATCAGCGCTTCGCATCCGCCAGCCCGACGAACAAGCGCTGCGCTCCTTGCGTGCCGCAGGCTTCACCATCACCGGCGAGCCTGAGGGAGAATGGCTGCAGGCCGCATATACCAGCCGCAAGCCCCAGCCGCCGCGCGCACCAACGCCGGAACGCCGTGCCATCGTCATCGGCGCCGGTGTGGCAGGCAGTGCAGCCTGCGAACGCCTCACAACCCGCGGCTGGCAAGTCACCCTGATCGAGCGCCACGAGGCGCCAGCGCAGGAAGCCTCAGGCAACCGCGCCGGCATCTTCATGCCGCTGCTGTCGAAAGACGACAACATCCCGACCCGGCTGACACGCGCCGCCTTCCTGTACGCCCAGCGCGCCTGGCAGCACCTGGGCGGCCTCGACCCGCACGCCCCAGGCCCCGAGACCGAAGCCGGCGTGGGAGCAGGCGCAATCCGCGGCAACCAATGCGGCGTCCTGCAACTCGCGCGCGACGCCGAACACGCGCAGCTGCAAAAGGAAGTCGTCGACACCTGGCACTACCCCGGGCAATACGTGCGCTGGCTGGACGCACAGCAGGCAAGCGCCATGCTCGGCTCACCAACTCCCTACGGCGCCTGGCACTTCCCTCAAGGCGGCTGGGCCACGCCCGCCACCGCCTGCCGCGCCATGCTGCGCGCCTGCGGCGACAATCTACAACGCATCTTCCACACCGAAGCGCTGCGCATTGAGCGCGCTGGCAATGAATGGAGCGTACTGGATGCGCAAAGCCGAATGCTCGCCAGCGCGCCCACAGTCATCCTGGCAAACGGCGCCGGCGCCACCGCGCTTGAACAGGCCAGTGAGCTGCCGCTGTACACCATGCGCGGCCAGGTTACGCACCTGGCGGAAGGCACATTCCCCAGCCTGCCGCTGGTAGTGTGCAGGGAAGCGTACATGACCCCAGCGGTGGAAGGCGTCATCAGCGTTGGCGCCACCTACGACAAATCCACGGACCGCCAGCTCTGGCAATCCAGCCAGGACGAAAATCTCCTGCGCGCAGAAGAAATCCTCGGCAGCCCGCACGCCGCAGGAGCCCCGCTGCAAGGCCGCGTAGGCTTCCGCACCATGGCCCCGGACCGCCTGCCGCTCATCGGCCCGCTGCCCGATAGCAGCAACGAAGCCCGTACCGAACGCCTGCGCGACCTGCCGCGGCACCCAGGCCTCTACACCTTGCTCGGCTACGCCAGCCGGGGCCTGATCTGGGCTCCGCTCGCAGCCGAAATCCTGGTCTGTCAACTGGAAGACGAACCCCTTCCCATCGAAGCAACACTTGCCGCCGCACTGGACCCCGGGCGCTTCCTGCTCAAGCAGCGCCGCAAGCTATAATGGCCTCCTATCCAACGGCTGGAGAATCCATGGAAGACCGCGCCGGCTCGCCAGAGCTGTTCATGTTCCTCGCCTCCACGGTGCACGACATGAAGAATTCCATCAGCGTGCTGACCGGTACGCTGGAGAACCTGCTTGTGCAGGCAGGGGATTCCGCGCAAGACAATCCAGCCTACCCGCAGATGGCGCAAATGCTGTACCAGTCCAAGCGCCTGAACGACCACCTGATCCAGCTACTAGCGCTCTACAAGGAAGTCGGCCGTCCCAATTACCCGTTTGACCCGACCCCGGTGCAGGTCAGCGAACTGGTCGACCAGCTGGAGGCCCAGCAGCGTGTCCTGCTGCAATCGAAAGGCATCCGCTTCGACACCGAATTCCCGCCGGGCCTGATCTGGACCCTCGACGAAGACCTGGTGCTAGGCCTGCTGGCGCACGCAATCAACAACGCCGTGCGCTACACGTGCGACCGCATCGCCCTCACCATCCGCGAGCACGACGGCTTCATGGAGGTAAGGGTGGAAGACAACGGTTCCGGCTTCCCGTCCAATATGCTCGAAGCAGGCCAGGTGACAGGGCAGGGCATTAACTTCCTGACCAATAGCAGCGGCCTTGGCCTTTACTTCGCCAGCGAAGTAGCGAAGTCCCACAAACACCGCCAGCGCCAGGGCAGCATCGCGCTGGAAAACGGCGGCACGCTGGGCGGCGGCTGTTTCATCCTGCGTTTGCCATGAACGCGCCAGCCGTTACCACGCCAGTCGCGGCGGCGCCGGAAAAGGATGCCGGCGTCAATTGGGCCGACAAGCGCTACCTGATCGTGGACGACTTTGTCGGCGTGCGCCAGTTGCTGCGCGAAGCCTTGCGCAGCCTGGGCGCACGCCACATCGACCAGGCATCAAGCGGCGGCGAGGCGATCGGCCTGCTGGCCCGCATCCAGTACGACGTGATCCTGTGCGACTTCAACCTCGGCGAAGGCAAGAGCGGCCAGCACGTGCTGGAAGAAGCCCGCATCCGTGGCTTGCTGATGCCAAGCTGCGTTTGGATGATGGTTTCCGCGGAAAAGAGCGTTGAGGCGGTGATGGGCGCTGCCGAGCACCAGCCCGACGCCTACCTGATCAAGCCGATCACCGAAGGCGTGCTGCTCACGCGCCTGAACCGCGCCTGGCAGAAGAAGCAGATCTTCCAGGACATCGACCAGGCCTACCTGGAGAAAGACTACCTGCGCGCCGCCAGGCTGTGCGCGGAAGCGGCTGGCCGCAACAAGCTGCACGAAATTGATCTTATGCGCATGCGCGCCACCTTGCTGCTCAAGGCCGGCGAAACCGAGCAGGCGCGCCTGGTGTATGAAAAAGTGCTGCAGGAGCGCGATTTCAACTGGGCCCGTACCGGGGTCGGCAAGATCCGCATGGCCAATGGCGAGAACGAAGCCGCGCGCCAGATGTTCCAGGGCGTGATTGCCGAAAACCGCTTCTACCTGGACGCCTACGACCAGTTGGCCAAGTCCTTGCAGAACATGGGCCGCATCGAGGAAAGCTGCGACGTGCTGGAGCGCGCCGCCAGGATGTCGCCCAACTCTGTGCCACGCCAGCGCGCGCTGGGTGCGACCGCGCTCAAACTGGGGAATATCGCGCTGGCCGAACGCGCCTTCCGCAAATGCCTGCAGATCGGCGAATACTCGATCATGAAAACGGTTGATGCTTACTTCGGCCTGGCGCGTGTGCTGGGCCAGAAAAACGACGCCAAGGAAGCCTTATTGCTGCTGGCCGCGGCGCAGCGCGACTTCTCCGGCAGCATGGTGGAGCTGCGCTCCAAGATCACCGAAGGCCTGGTGTACCACGAAAGCGGCGACTACCGCCGCGCGCGCAAGTCCGGCGACGAACTGGAGACCATGCTGAAAGAGGACAGCGAGCGGCCCGACACCGCGACCTGCCTGGAAATGGCCACCTTGCTGTTTGCCGTCGGGGTGAAGGATGCCCCGGTGGAACTGCTGTGCTACGTGGTGCGCAACAACGACGAGAACACCGTCATCCACGACGAAGTGCAGCGCATCTTCGACAAGGCCCGCATGGGGGACGAAGGCACAGCCCTGATCAACACGGCGCGCAGGGAAGCGTCGGAAATGATGAACAAGGGCGTGCTGCTATGGAAAACCAATAAGCTGGACGAAGCGGTGGAGTGGATGCGCGAAGCGCGCCGCAGCCTGCCGGACAATATGCGGATCCTGTTCAACTCCGCCCAGATCCTGATCTCCCACATGCAGGCCAAGGGCTATGACGACGCCCTGATGACTGAAGCGAATGATGTACTGATGCACGTTGACCGGATTGCACCGGGCCAGCAGCGCTTTGCGCAGCTAATCGAGCAGTTGCAGAAGTTGATCCCCGGCCGGATGTCGGCGGAAGAAATCGAAGCCGAGCTGACGGCCGCCATGAAAGATGACCACGACAAGGAGTGATCCATGCGCGATATCGCCAAAGAGGTCTACAACAAGATGAAGGTCGGGGCAGCGGCCTGGATTCGTCCAGTCAGCGCAAAGGGCGACACCCTCGAATCCTTCCAGGCCGCACACGATGCGGCAAAAGCCCTGGAAGACGAAGGCTTGATCAATATTATGAAAGTGCAGCGCGATGAGGATGGCCTGATTGAAGCCATCCGCATCCAGAAGCTGAATTAAGGTTTCGGCGCCTTCGGGGCGCGCTTGGTTGCCGGCTTGCGGGCTGCCGGTTTGGCGGCAGGCTTGCTGGCGTCATGCGCGGCGCCGTTCTTTGCCGCTGCCGGCTTGGCGGCCGGGTCGGGAGCCATGGCCGTGTTGACGGCTTGCGCAAACTGTTCCTGCAGCAGGTTCCACCATGCGGCAGGATTGGCCATCTGGTTGGCGGCGGTGCTGGCCGTATCGTGCGCAGCAGGCTTGGCATCGGCGGCTGGTTTGTCGTCAGGCTTGTCGGCCGGCTTGGGCGCTTCCGGCGCCGGCTTGGCTGCTGCAGGCGCTGCCGGTTTGGCAAATGGGTCGTTGTGCGGCGCCTGCTGCACGGCAGCGGCCAGCGACTGGCCCATCGATTTCAGCGCTGCGATGGTGCCGCGCTGGACTTCCAGCGCCTGGATGCTCGAGCGCAGCATGGTGGCATTCAGGTTGAGCCAGGACTCGACTGCTTTCAGCTCGCTGATTTTCTTGTCCAGGTCATCCATCGACAGCGTCGGCGCGGCAATGCCGGGAATGCTGATGCCTGGCACACCCATGCTTCCCCACAGCGATTTTACGAAGTCCAGCGTATCCGTCATCACTGCAGCGCCGGGGATGTGGGGCATTTGTGGATTGCTCATATCGGGTCTCCGAGGGTAGGTTGTTTAGCGTAGCACACAGCTCTCCCAGACAGCAACGAGCAGCAGCACGGCGACGCAAGCGCCGGTGGCCAGCAGCGGGGAAAGGTGCAGCGTGATCGATAAAACGCCCAGCACCAGCAGCAGCGCGATGCCGAGCAAATGGGAAAGCGGCGGCCGGGCGCGCGTATGCGCCAGCCATTTGAATGCGGCCGTGCCGCACAGGAAAAGCAAAGGGCCGCCGATGATGGCCGCCATCGCTGCCGTGCCTCCATGATGCGGATGGCTCAGCACCAGCTCATCGCCGACCGCGCCGACAATGATGCCGGCCACGATAGGGATGTGCAGGTAAGTGTAGTTGTTGCGCGCATGGCGGCCCGGCGTCTCGGAATGCACGATGCGATGATGGCCCTGTTCCAGGCCGTGGTCGAAGTACAGCCACCATAAGAGGATCGATCCCACGACGGCCAGCAGGAAGGCCAATACGGTAACGGGCTCGAAGGCCAGGTCCGCAAAGGTGGCGCCGGTTACCAGCAGCGACTCGCCAAGTGCGATGATGACGAACAGCGCGCAGCGTTCGGCCATGTGGCTGCCGTCCACGTTCCAGTCGGCCAGGGTGGAGCGGCCCAGGCCCGGAACGAAATAGAACAGGACGGGGCCCATCATGTCCACCGCCAGTGCAGCGAGCCACCAGGCCATGCGGGAATCGGGGGCAGCCAGGCCGCCGGCCAGCCACAGCGCGCCGCTGGCGCCAAGCCATAAAGTGATGCGCATGAAATTGCAGCGCAGGCCCTTGTCGTCGCCACGGCTGGCGGCCAGCATCGCCAGTGTGCGGCCCACTTGCTGCACCAGGATCGAGCCGCCAAACAGCCAGCCCAGGTCCGTGAAGGCGCGCGGGATCGAGACCGACATCAGCAGGCCGGCGACCAGCAGCGCGAACAGGGCGGCGCGCACGGTTTTCTTTTCCGGGTCGAACCAGTTGGTGGCCCAGACGGTATAGATCCATACCCACCAGGTGGCCATGAACAGCAGGCCAACCTGCAGGGCGCCTTCCGCATCAAGCTTTTTCAGCAAGGTATGGGATAGCTGGGTGACGGCAAACACGAACACAAGATCGAAAAACAGCTCGACCATGCCGACCTTGCCGGAATCGGCCTGGCCGCGCTGGCGCAAAAGGGACATCGGGACTCCTTGTCAGAATATCCAGCAAATTATGCCATTGAGCACGCTGTCAGCGGAATCGGGGGCCAACACGTTAAACTAGCGACCATGACGATCGTTACCTTTCCACGCCACAGCCGCCGCATCATTACTATTTGTGCAGCCACCGTGGCACTGCATTTCGTGACGATCAACTGGGTCAGCGGCCGCATTGGCGCAGCGGAGCGCGAACGCGATGCTGAAAAAAACGTCATCAATGCGGAACTGCGCGTGGCGCCGCCACCGCCGGAACCGGTAGTCCCGGAACCGGTGGAAGCGCCACCGCCGCCAAAACCGAAACCCAAGCCGAAGCCGTCCAAACCGGCCGCGCCGCCGCCTGAAGAAACGGCACCGGTGGCTGAAACCGCGGCGGCGGAAGCCGCTCCAGCCGACCCGAACGCCGCAGCGGCGGATGCGACAGCGCAGTCCGGGCAAGCGGGCGCCGCGCCTCCCACGCCTGCCGTAGAATCCGCGCAACCGAAGCCTGAAGCCGCGCCGGCTGCAGAAGTCCAGCGCTGGAAAGTGGCGCTGCCGCCATCGGCCAAGTTCGAACTGGACGTCATACGCAAGGACGCGGACGGCACCAACTGGAGCGGCTCGGCCAGCATTGGCTGGCAGTCGGACGGCACCAGTTACAAGGCGACGCAGGAAGTGGGCATCAGCCTGCTGATTGCGCGCGTCAAGCTGCTGGAAGTGAACAGCGAAGGCACGATCAACGAATTCGGCATCGCCCCGGCGAAATTCACCGAGAAACGCCGCAACCGTTCGGCCACCGCCACCCACTTCAACCAGCAGGAACAGAAGATCACTTTCTCCGCCAGCGAGCGCAGCGTGCCGTTGACGGCGGGAGCCCAGGACCGCGCCACAGTCCTGTTCCAGCTGGCCGGCATCGGCCGCGCGGACGTCAACCAGTTCGGCAAGCCGCTGGACATCCTGGTCGGCGAAGACCGCAATGCCCAGGTCTACAGCTTCCTGCTGGTCGGCGAAGATGAATTGGACACGAAGATGGGCAAGCTGATTACCTGGCACCTGGCGCGCCCGCCCAAGCCCGGCAGCTACAGCGCCAAACTGGATATCTGGCTGGCGCCAAGCCTGGACTGGTATCCGGTCCAGATCCGTAATACGGAAAGCAATGGCGCCGTCACCACACAAATCGTCACACGCATCATCAAGTAAGGAAGCCGCCATGCGCAGTACCCTGATCACCCTGGCCCTGGCCATCGCAGCCACCACCGCCACTAGCGCCAGCGCCGCCAAATCCGATTACCCGGTTGCCAAGCGCGCCACCAGCCTGCCGCCATCGGCCGACCTGTCCTACGCAGTCAAAGGCAGCAACCACGGCTTCCCATTGGCGGGCACCGGCATGATCGCCTGGCGCCAGGGCGAAGGCAGCTATTCCCTGCACACCGAGGCGCGCTCCAGCCTGTTCGGCAAAGTGCTCGAGCAGCGCAGCGAAGGCATGCTGGACAGCTACGGCCTGGCCCCCGCAACGTTCTATGAAAAACGCTTCCGCAAGGACCCGACCACCACCCGTTTCGACCGCAGTACACACCGCATCGAATTTGAAGACGGCAAGATGAGTTACGCCATCCGCGGCGGCGAGCAGGACCGCAGCAGCGTGACTTTCCAGCTGGCGATCCTGGCCCGTGCCACACCTGAGAAGTTCACCCCCGGCAGCGAATGGACCTTCTTCGTCGCCGGCCGCCGCGATGGCGAGCCCTGGACTTTCCGCGTGGTCGGCACCGAAACGCTGGAAAACGCCGCCCTCGGCGAACAGAAAGTACTGCACTTCAGCCGCAAGCAGGTCGGCGGCCACGAGCAGCAGGTCGACCTCTGGCTGGCCCCCGACCTCGACTGGTACCCGGCACGCATCCTTTTGAAGGAAGAAGACGGCGATTCCTTCGAGCAAGTCCTAGAGAAAGTCAACCGAAAATAGCCACACCCGGCCTGTTATACTGGCGGACTTGAAAAAAGCGGAAAAAATAAATGGGGACGTACCCCATTTAATGAGCAACAAATAAATGGGGTACGTCCCCATTTATTTTTTTCGCTTTTGCATGCGTGTTGATGGAGTGTAATGATTGACTTAATGGCAAGTGCGGCCCTGGCCGACACCAACCCGACTGAGCAAGAGCAGCAGGACGCCCTGCAGGCCCACTTCCAGCCCCACATTTCCGCCGACGAGATCGAGCAGGTCTATCACCTGAAGCGCGCCCAGCCGCTGCTCCAGGTGTTTACCGCTTTGTTCCACGGTGGCTTCGAGGGGGTGCTGGTGCGCCTGCTCGTCTTGCGCGAACTTGCCAATGACACATCTTCGTCGGCCTTTTCGCGTGCCGATATCAACACGCGCCTGGCCTACCTGCTGCCGGAAAGCCTGGAAACGGTGCTGAACCGCCTGCGCTCCAACGGCCTGCTGGCCTGGGATGCGCAGCAATCGGTCTACCGTGTGACGCCGATGGCGCGCAATGTGCTGGCGTCGATCGACAGCCTGCTGGCGCTGGCCGCTCCCGACGACGATGCCGAAATGGGCTTCCTGCTGTCGCAGGTGGCCGGCGCCCAAGCCGTGGGCGGCGTCACCACCGAGCAGCTGCAGCACCTGCTGGGCCGCCTGGTCGACCTGACCGAAGAATTCCGCGACGCCATTGCGTCCGGTTCCGAATTCCGCCTGCGCGAGTCGCAGGCCAAGTGGCACCAGGCCTGCGACTGGGTCGAGAAGGGTTCCGAGATCCTGCGTGCCATCACCACTGACGAAAATGCGGACAGTGCCACGCACCGCGCCGCGCAAGCCATCGGCCGTGCCCAGTCGCAGCTGCTGAACATGCAGGGCATGTTCTCGCGCGCGCTGAACCAGATCGAGCGCCAGCGCGTGCACCTGGGCCAGTCCGGCCTTTC
>Ga0102595_100770_pt1 | contig 18579 bp, 17 predicted proteins | sample Araplaol_mTSA_r2_2_FD_76864 | JGI IMG/M metagenome (GOLD analysis project Ga0102595, IMG submission 76864) | Arabidopsis root microbial communities from North Carolina, USA - plate scrape MF_Col_mTSA_r2 (SPADES assembly) (version 2) | ecosystem: Host-associated > Plants > Roots > Endosphere...
ACAGGATGGCGTCTTTGTCCCGCAGCTCGTCCAGCCCCTTGTCGGGCATCATGACGCCGTGCTCGCGGTACCAGTCGCCGCCCCAGCCGTAGGACGTGAACTCAAAGCGAAAATTGGCTTGCGTGGCGGCCAGGGCCTGCAGCACCTGCTGGCCGGCCGGAACGACTTCCTTGCCGATACCGTCGCCGGGGATGCAGGCGATCTTGTAAGTCTTCATGAAAATTCCTCGGGTTGTGAGGCGTCCAATGTAGCGATTGGCGGCAACAACAAAATCACGTAAAGTGAGTCCATTGTTAACCTCAGGTTACGAATGACTCCGTCCAACCCAGCCCCTTCCGAGATGGCTTTTTTCAGCCTGCTGGCGCGCTACGGCAGCCTGTCGGCCACGGCGCGCGAGCTGGGCGTCAGCACGGCGGCGGTCAGCAAGCGGCTGGCGCAGATGGAGGCCAGGCTGGGCGTGCAATTGCTCAACCGCACGACGCGGCGCGCCAGCCTCACGCAGGAAGGCGAGATTTACCTCACGCACGCGCGCCGCATCCTGGCCGACATCGACGACATGGAGCAGCAGGTCTCCAGCGCCGTGGCGGCGCCCAAGGGCCTGCTGCGCGTAAATGCCACCCTGGGCTTTGGCCGCAGCCACGTGGCGCCGCTGATCTCGCGTTTTGTCAAAGCCCACCCCGAGATGGAGGTGCAGCTGCAGCTCACCGTCAACCCGCCGCCGCTGACCGAGGACGCCTTTGACGTCTGCATACGCTTTGGCGAGCCGCCCGACGCGCGTGTGGTGGCGCGTTTGATCGCGCCGAACCGCCGCCTGCTCTGCGCCTCACCGGCCTACCTGGCGCGCCACGGCACACCCAAGGTGCCGCACGACCTGGCGCGGCACAACTGCATAGGCATACGCCAGGGCGACGAGGCCTACGGCATCTGGCGCCTGGCGTCGGGCAAACACACGCAGGCCGTCAAGGTGCATGGAAACCTCAGCACCAGCGACGGCGAGATCGCGGTGAACTGGGCGCTGGACGGCCACGGCATCCTGATGCGCGCCGAGTGGGACATCGCCAAATACCTGCGCAGCGGCAGGCTGGTGCAGGTGCTGGAGAACTACCGCACGCCGGCGGCCGACATCCATGCGGTCTACCCGGCCCGCCACCAGCATTCGGCCCGGGTCAAGGCTTTTGTGGATTTCCTGGCGCGGCACTTTGAGAAGCCGTCGACACGGGCCGCCGGGCTGGCGACTGACTGGTAAGCACTATTCTGTTTTGGCGCCCGCATCGAACCAGCTTTTGATCACCTGTCGCTCCGCCTCGGTGATGCCGGTCGCATTGTTCATGGGCATGAGCCGCGTGACCACGGCCTGCTGGTAGACCTGCGTGGCGTGCAGCTTGAGGGCCGCGGGCGAATCGAGGCGCACATTCTTCATCTGCACCTGCTCGCCATGGCACTGGTAGCAGCGCTGGGCCAGTATGGTTTGCACCTTGTCATAACCGGTGCCCGCCGAGACGGCGGCTGGTGCAGCCGTGGCCGTGGGCGCCGGTTTCATCCAGACGACCACGCCGATGATGACCGCCACGCTGGCCAGCGCATAGGCCAGCGGGTGCCGGTTGCGGCCCAGCTTGTAGCCGTGGCGCAGCACAAAAAACTGGCGTATCGCCGCGCCGGCCAACATCATCAAAATCAGCACCAGCCAGTTCTGCGGATGGCTCCAGGTGAAGCTGTAATGGTTGCTCAGCATGGCGAACAGCACCGGCAGCGTAAAGTAGGTGTTGTGCACGCTGCGCTGCTTGCCGCGCTGGCCGTGCACCGGGTCCACAGGCTCACCGGCCTTGATCGCGGCCACCACCTTGCGCTGGCCGGGGATGATCCAGAAAAACACATTGGCGCTCATGGCGGTGGCCATCATCGCGCCCACCAGCAAAAAGGCCGCGCGGCCGGCAAACCAGTGGCAGGCCAGCCAGGAGGCAATGCAGACCAGCACCGCGACCAGCGCGCCGACGATGGTGTCTCCATTCTTGCCCTTGCCGAAAAGCTGGCAGATGCCGTCGTAAAGCATCCAGAACACCACGAAGAAAGACAGCGCGACGCCAGCCGCCGCGCCCGGCGACCAGTTCATCAGCGATTTGTCGACCAGGTAGGTGCCGGCGTGCCAGAGGTAGGACACCGTGAACAGCGCAAAGCCCGACAGCCAGGTGCTGTAGCTTTCCCAGTAAAACCAGTGCAGGTGGGCCGGCAGCTGCGGCGGTTTGACCGCGTATTTGACGGGGTGGTAAAAACCGCCGCCGTGCACGGCCCAGAGCTCGCCGCTGACGCCCTGCTTCTTCAAGTCCTCATCCACGGGCGGCGTGAGGCTGCTGTCGAGGAAGACGAAGTAGAACGAGGAGCCGACCCAGGCGATGGCGGTGATGACGTGGACCCAGCGCAGCAGCAGGTTGGCCCAGTCCAGGAGGTAGCTTTCCATATCTCTCTTAACCCTTGCGGCGCCCAGGCGGCACCGCGCTCAGCCTGCTCACCACTGCGGGCGCTGTAAGCAGAAAAGGGTCACGAACAAGAGAAAGCGGCTTTGCTCAGCGCCTTCCCGGCTCCGCTGCGACCTGGTGGTGGGAGTTTATAGTTTTTGCGCCCTTTGTAGCAACAAGTGGTCGGCGCAATTCACGTTTTCAAAGGCTTTGGGCTTGAAGCAACTGGGCGGCCACGGCCACTGCGATGACCTCGGGCTCCTTGCCCGTGATGCCCGGCACGCCTATGGGGCAGGTGACATGCGCGAGTTCGGCCGGCGTGAAACCCCTGGCCTCCAGCCGGTGGCGAAAGGCCGCCCACTTGCTCTTGCTGCCTATCAGGCCTATGTAAGGCAGGTCGCCCTGCTCGCGCTGGCGCTTCAGGCAGGCGGCCAGCACGTCCAGGTCTTCGGCGTGGCTGAAGCTCATGATCAGCACACGCGACTGCGGCGCCAGGCCGGGCACGGCGGCCTGCACCGGATCGGAGTGTTCGCAGCTCACGCGCGGCGCCGCGCTGTCCGGAAATATGCCATCACGGCTGTCTATCCAGCTCAATTCAAACGGTAAAGGCGCGAGCACCCGCACGAGTGCATGGCCCACATGGCCGCCGCCGAACAGCGCCACCGGCGTGGGCCGCGACGAACCCAGCCGCTGCGCCAGCGCCGCCGCATCGCCGGCCTGTACCGGCTCAAAGCGCAGCTGCACCACACCACCGCAGCACTGGCCCAGCGAAGGGCCCAGCGCCACGCGCAGCAGCGCGCCGGCATCGGCCGGGCCATCGCCGCCGAGCAGCGCGCGGGCCCGCGCGATGGCGTCGTATTCCAGGTGGCCGCCGCCTATGGTGCCCACGATGGCGTCGGCGAACACCGCCATCCAGGTGCCCGCCTCGCGCGGGACCGAGCCCTGGGTTTGGGCCACCTGCACCAGCACCGCTGGCGATGAAGCCAGGCGGGCCAGCAGGGACTCCAGTAACAAATCGGTGTTGCGGGAAACCATTGGTGACGTGTTTGCGCTGTAAGCGGATGAAATAGTGGGCTAAATTAGACCTTAGCACCACCCGGGCAGCGCGCGCTTCGCAAGCGTGATGACGGGTATATGCAAAACACCATGAACCGCCGAAAGGCAAACCATGACAACACCCGAAATGCCTTCATCTTCCTCCCCCGCCCCGCGCCGCTTCTGGCTGGTGGCCCTGCTGTCCGGCGTTGCGGCCGCCGTGGTCAGCGCCTGCAAGACGGCCCCCGAGGCCACGCCCGCCGCCCCTGCTGCGGCACCCGACTCACCGGTCATTGGGCCTGTCGCGGGCCCGAAAGGCTCGGCCAGAAGCTCAGGGGCGACCACACCACGCGCTTACCGCGAAGACGGCGCCACGCATATTTACGGCCTCAATCACGAGCGCGTCTACAAAGGCCGCATGCCACCGCTGCTGTACGCGGTGGGCGTGCTCAATGTGGAAATCGACCGCGCCGGCCGCGTGACCCGCCTGGACTGGATGCGCGCCCCGCGCCACGCCCCCGAAGTGATGGCGGAAATCACCAAGATGATCCAGGAAGCCTCGCCCTTCCCGGCGCCCACGCGCATGGGCAAGGTGGTCTATACCGACACCTGGCTGTGGCACAAGAGCGGGAAGTTCCAGCTAGACACTCTTACAGAGGGACAGGACTAGAGCCACAAAATGGGTTGCAAGCATCAAGGCGATGCGAAGCGAGCCGTCCAATACCAGCATGAGCCGCGGAACCGGCTTTGTCGGGCCGCAGGCGGGCGGCCCCTTTCTAAGTGCGAGGGGCAGGGATCGCCGCAGGCTCGCAGCGAGCGACCGCGGGGGCTCTATTCAATTTGCAGATTTTGGGTTTTGACGACATTGCGCCAGGCACGGTAGTCGGCTTCAATGAAGTGGCCCAGCAGCGCGGGGGAGCCTGGTGCGGCTTCGACGGCGTCGGCCTTGAAGCGGGCGACCACCTCCGGCATGAGCACCACCTTGTTGATGGCGGCGTTGAGGGTGTTGACGATGGCCGGCGGGGTGCCAGTGGGCGCCATGAGCGCAAAGTAGTTGACCACGTCGATGCCGGGCAGGCCGGCTTCGGCCATGCTGGGCACATCGGGCAGGGCGCTGGAGCGTTTGGCGCTGGTGACGGCCAGCGGCTTGACGCTACCGTTCTTGATGAAGGGCAGCAGCGCCGGGATGGTGCCGGTGACGAGGTGGATCTGTCCGCCGATCATGTCCATGGTGGCGGGCGCCACGCCGCGATAAGGGATGTGGGTGATGAAGGTGCCGGTGCGGGCCTTGAGCAGCTCCAGCACCAGGTGGTTGACGCCGCCCGCGCCGGCCGAGCCGTAATTGAGCGCGCCCGGCTTTTGTTTGGCCAGGCTCACCAGTTCTTTCATGTTGCTGGCCGGCAGCTTGGTGTTGGCGGCCCAGACCAGCGGGCCGCTGGCGATCATGCCGACCGGCGTGAAGTGGCGCAGCGGGTCGTAGTTGGCGCTGGGCAGCGAGGCCGCCACCGTGGTGAAAGGCGAGGCCACCAGCAGCAGGGTGTAGCCGTCGGCCGGCGACTGCGCCACGAACTGCGTGCCTATCGCGCCCGAAGCGCCGGCGCGGTTGTCGACCACAAAGGTGGCGTTCAGCACCTCACCGAGTTTTTGCGCGACCAGCCGCCCCATGGCGTCGGTGCCGGCGCCGGGCGCGAAGGGCACGACGATCTTGACGGGGCGATCCGGGTAAACGCCGGAAGGGCCTTGCGCCATGGCGGCGGGAAGCGCCAGGCTGGCGGCGGTGCCTGCGGACAGCAGCAGGGCTTGGCGGCGGCTCAGGGCGCCCATTGGCTTGACATTCATGCGGGAAAGGGAAGAAGTGATCAAAACCATTGATTGTCGCCGCGCCGCATGACGCGGGGATGACACGGCGGCGACCGTGCCTTCCGTGCTTTCCCTTACCTTATTAGCTGCCGCGGTAGGTCGAATAGCTCCAGGGACTGACCAGCAGGGGCACGTGGTAATGGCTGCCGGTATCGGCCACGCCAAAGTCCAGGCTGACCTGGTCCAGGAAGGCCGGCTCGGGCAGCACCACGCCGCGCGCCTTGAAATAGGCCGCGACCTCAAACACCAGGCGGTAAGTGCCCGCTTTCAGGCTGGCGTTGTCGTAAAGCGGCCCGTCCGGGTTGCGGCCGTCGGCGTTCAGGGTGAAGGTTTTTACCAGCGCGGCCTGCCCGCCCTGCGTGGTGAACAGCGACACCTTCATGCCGCCCGCGGGCACGCCGTGCATGGTGTCCAGTACATGTGTGCTCAAGCCCATGGCAGTCCCTTTGTGATTTCGGTTTACCAAAAGTGTATACAGTTTTTGAATATGCGGCTATCATGGCCCGATGGAATCATCCACCACCCATGCCATCGTCGAGGCGCTGACCAAGGCCATTGTGGAGCACAGGCTGCACCCGGGCACCAAGCTGGCGGAGCAAAAACTCGCCGACCATTTCGGCGTTTCGCGCACGCTGGTGCGGCAGGCGCTGTTCCAGTTGTCGAAAAACCGGCTGATACGCCTGGAGCCGGCGCGCGGCGCCTTTGTGGCGGCGCCCTCGGCGATGGAGGCGCGCCAGGTGTTCGCGGTGCGCCGCATGCTGGAAGCCGAAATGACGCGCGCTTTTGTGCGCGAGGTCACGCCCGCCAAGATCAAGGCGCTCAAGGAACATGTGGCGCGCGAGAAATCCGCGCTGGACGACGTGCCCGGCCGCACCGAGCTGCTGGGCGACTTCCATGTGCGCATGGCCGAACTCATGGGCAACGAGGTGCTGGCGCAGATGCTGGGCGAGCTGATCTCGCGCTGCGCGCTGATCACCCTGATGTACCAGACGGCCACCGCCGCCGAGCACTCCAACGACGAACACGCCGAAATCGTCAAGGCCCTGGCCGCCAGGGACGAAGCCCTGGCCGTGCGCCTGATGACCGAACACCTGCTGCACGTCGAGGAAAACCTGGCCTTCGACCGCAAGGTGCCGACCAACGATATTTCCATGGCGCTGTCATGAGTACAAACTACCCAAGAGATTTGATTGGCTACGGCCGCAACCCGCCGCACGCGCAGTGGCCCGGCCAGGCCCGCATCGCCGTGCAGTTTGTGCTCAATTACGAAGAAGGCGGCGAGAACTCGGTGCTGCACGGCGACGCCGGCTCCGAGCAATTCCTCTCCGAGATGGCCAACCCGCCCAGCTACGCCGACCGCCACCTGAGCATGGAAGGCATTTACGAGTACGGATCGCGCGTGGGCGTGTGGCGCATCCTGCGCGAATTTGAAAAGCGCGGCTTGCCGCTGACCGTCTTCGGCGTCGGCATGGCCTTGCAGCGCCACCCCGAGGTCGCCGCGGCCTTCACCGAACTGGGCCATGAAATCGCCTGCCACGGCTGGCGCTGGATCAACTACCAGCAGATCGACGAAGCCACCGAACGCGAACACATGCGCATAGGCCTGGACGCGATTGAAAAACTCACCGGCACGCGTCCGCTGGGCTGGTACACCGGCCGCGACAGCCCCAACACGCGCCGGCTGGTGGCCGACGACGGCCGGCTTGAATACGACAGCGACTACTACGGCGACGACCTGCCCTTCTGGACCGAGGTCAGGCGCACCGACGGCGCCGTCGTGCCCCGCCTGGTCGTGCCCTACACGCTGGACACCAACGACATGCGTTTTGCCCTGCCCCAGGGTTTTACGCAGGCCGAGGACTTTTTCATCTACCTGCGTGACAGCTTTGACGCGCTGTATGCCGAAGGCGACACGTCGCCCAAGATGCTCAGCATAGGCATGCATTGCCGCCTGCTGGGCCGGCCCGGCCGCATCGTCGCGTTGCAGCGTTTCCTGGACCACGTGCAAAAGCACGACCGCGTCTGGGTCTGCCGCCGCCTCGACATCGCCCGCCACTGGCAGGCCAACCACCCTTACATGCCCCGGCAGGAAAGCTGAACATGGCCATCACCCTTGAACAGATCAACACCGCGCCGCGCGAACAGGCGCTGCAACTGCTGGACGGGCTTTACGAGCACTCCCCCTGGGTGGCCGAAAAAGCGCTGGATGCCCGCCCCTTCCGCTCGCTGGCGCATCTCAAGCACGCGATGGCCCAGGTGCTGCGCCAAGCCGGCGGGGAGGCACAGGTCAAGCTCATACAAGCCCACCCCGAGCTGGCCGGCAAGGCCATGGTGAGCAAAAGCCTCACGGCCGAATCCGCGAACGAACAGGGCAAGGCCGGACTCGCCGACTGCACGCCCGAAGAATTCTCCACGCTGCAAAAGCTCAATGCCGACTACAACACCAAGTTCGGTTTTCCTTTCATCCTCGCGGTGCGCGGCCCGCGCGGCACCGGCCTGAGCCGACAGCAGATCATCGACACCTTCGCGCGCCGCCTGCTCAACCACCCCGACTTCGAGCTGCAGGAAAACCTGCGCAACATCCACCGCGTGGTGGAGCTCAGGCTCAACGACAAGTTCGCCGCCGCACCCGCGCTGGGCAACGATGTCTGGGACTGGCACGAGGCCCTGTCGCAGTACAGCGACCCGGGCTACCTCGAAAAAGGCCAGCTCACGGTGACCTACCTGACCGACGCGCACCGCGCCTGCGCGGCCTACATCAGCCGCACCATGCGCGATTGCGGTTTTGATGAAGTCAGCATCGATGCGGTGGGCAATGTGGTGGGCGTTTACAAGGCCTCGGCGCCGGGCGCCAAGACCTTGCTGACCGGCAGCCACTACGACACCGTGCGCAACGGCGGCAAGTACGACGGCCGGCTCGGCATCTTCGCGCCCATGGCCTGTGTGCGCGAGCTGCACCGCCAGGGCAAACGCCTGCCCTTCAACATCGAGGTCGTGGGTTTTGCCGAAGAGGAAGGCCAGCGCTACAAGGCGACCTTCCTCGGTTCGGGCGCGCTGATAGGCGACTTCAAGCCCGAGTGGCTGGAGCAGAAGGACGCCGACGGCATCACCATGCGCGAAGCCATGCTGAACGCCGGCCTGAAGCCGGAAGACATCATCAAGATCAAACGCGATGCCGGCAACTACCTCGGTTTTGTCGAAGTGCATATCGAGCAGGGCCCGGTGCTCAACGAGCTTGACCTGCCGCTGGGCATCGTGACTTCCATCAACGGCAATGTGCGCTACCTCTGCGAGATCACCGGCATGGCCAGCCACGCCGGCACCACGCCCATGAACCGCCGCCGCGACGCGGCCGCTGCCGCTGCCGAACTGCTGCTGTATGTGGAGCGCCGCGCGGCGCAGGACGGCGACTCCGTCGGCACCGTGGGCATGCTGCAGGTGCCCAGCGGATCCATCAACGTCGTGCCGGGGCGCTGCCTGTTCTCGCTGGACATGCGCGCGCCCGTCGATGCGCAGCGCGATGCGTTGGTGGCCGACGTGCTGGCCGAGCTCAAGGCGATTTGCGAACGCCGCGGCGTGCATTTCACGACCGAGCTGACCGAACGCGCCGCCGCCGCGCCCAGCGCGCCGGCCTGGCAGCAGCGCTGGGAGCGCGCCGTCGGCTCGCTGGGCGTGCCGCTGCATGCCATGCCCAGCGGCGCCGGCCACGACGCCATGAAGCTGCACAAGGTGATGCCGCAGGCCATGCTGTTTGTGCGCGGCCAGAACTCCGGCATCAGCCACAACCCGCTGGAAAGCAGCACCAGCGACGACATCGAGCTTGCGATCCAGGCTTTCACCCATCTGCTCACCCATCTCGCCCCCTGACCACCATGATTTTTTCCACAGACTACGCAAAGCTCGACAGCTGGATAGACGCCCACTTCGACGAGGAAACCGCATTCCTGCAGCAGCTCATACGCGTGCCTACCGACACGCCGCCGGGCAACAACGCGCCGCATGCCGAGCGCACCGCCGAACTCATCAAGGCCTTCGGTTTCGAAGCCGAAAAGCACCCGGTGCCCGAAGCCGAAGTGCGCGGCTACGGCATGGAGTCCATCACCAACCTGATCGTGCGGCGCCAGTACGGCGGCAAGGGCGAGGGGAAAACCATTGCCTTGAACGCCCACGGCGACGTGGTCCCGCCCGGCGAGGGCTGGACCAAAGACCCCTACGGTGGCGACATCGTGGACGGCAAGATCTACGGCCGCGCCTCTGCCGTCAGCAAATGCGATTTCGCGAGCTTCACCTTCGCGGTGCGCGCGCTTGAAGCGCTGGGCGCGCCGCTCAAGGGCGCTATCGAGCTGCACTTCACCTACGACGAGGAATTCGGCGGCGAGATGGGCCCGGGCTGGCTGCTCAAAAATGGCCTGACAAAGCCCGACCTGCTGATCGCCGCCGGCTTCTCTTACGAAGTCGTCACCGCCCACAACGGCTGCCTGCAGATGGAAGTCACGGTGCACGGCAAGATGGCGCATGCCGCGATTCCCGACACCGGCGTCGACGCGCTGCAGGGCGCGGTGCACATCCTCAACGCGCTCTATGCGCAGAACGCGCTCTACCAGCAGGTGACGTCCAAGGTCGAGGGCATCAAGCACCCCTACCTCAACGTGGGCCGCATCGAAGGCGGCACCAATACCAATGTGGTGCCCGGCAAGGTGATATTCAAGCTGGACCGCCGCATGATCCCCGAAGAGAACCCCGCCGAGGTCGAAGCCAACATCCGCCAGGTGATCGCCGACGCGGCGGCCAGCCGCAAGGGCATCACGGTGGACATCAAGCGCCTGCTGCTGGCCAACTCCATGCGGCCGCTGCCCGGCAACAAGCCGCTGGTCGAGGCCATCCAGAAGCACGGCGAGGCGCTGTTCGGCCAGAAGATCCCGGCCATGGGCACGCCGCTGTACACCGACGTGCGCCTTTATGCCGAAGCCGGCATCCCGGGCGTGATCTACGGCGCCGGCCCGCGCACCGTGCTCGAGTCACACGCCAAGCGCGCCGACGAGCGCCTGGAGCTGGAAGACCTGCGCCGCGCCACCAAGGTGATTGCCCGCACCTTGCGCGACCTGCTGGCCTGAGCCAGGCCGCCCCGTCCCCTTAAAACACCCGCCACGGCGGGTGTTTTGCTTTATGGCACCTGCGCGAACGGTTGCGTCAGTGTTGACCGAATCAGCTGGAATCGCCCGGGATAACCCTGTGGTAGCGCCAAAACTACTTGTCTACATTTCTTGTATGCAAGTCTTGCCCGCAAGAACTTGCTACCCACAACGACTCTTCCGGAGACTGCCATGCCCAAGTTTTTCCGCTCACTGTTCGGCCAGGTGATCCTGGCCCTCATCGTCGGCGTGCTCGTCGGCTTTATCTGGCCGGAGACGGCCGTCAAGCTCAAACCGCTGGGCGACGGCTTTATCAAGCTGATCAAGATGCTGATTCCCCTGATCGTCTTCTGCGTTGTCGTCCACGGCATCGCGGGCGCGGGCGACCTGCGGCGCGTCGGCCGGGTCGGCGTCAAGTCGCTGATCTACTTCGAGGTGGTGACCACCATCGCCCTGGTGATAGGCCTGGTTCTGGCCTTTGTGTTCCAGCCCGGCGCCGGCATGAATGTGGACCCCAAGCTGCTGGACCCCAAGGCCATGGGCGCTTATGTCGAAAATGCCGGCAAGCTCACCGGCGGCGGCACGGTGGAGTTCCTCATGAAGCTGATCCCCACCACCGCGGTCAGCGCCTTCGTCAACGGCGATGTGCTGCAGGTGCTGTTGTTCTCGGTGCTGTTCGGCTGCGCGCTGGCCATGCTGGGCGACAGGGGCCAGAAGGTGGTCGGCCTGGTCGACGACCTGGCCCACGTGCTGTTCAAGACCATGGGCATCATCATCAAGCTCGCGCCGCTGGGCGTGCTGGGCGCCATCGCCTTCACCGTCGGCAAGTACGGCATAGGCTCACTCAAGCAGCTGGGCATGCTGGTGGTGCTGTTCTACGCCGCCGTGATCATCTTCGTGGCCGTGGTGCTCGGCACCATCATGCGGCTCTCGGGCTTCAGCCTGCTCAAGCTGCTCAAGTACCTGCGCGAGGAACTGATGGTGGTGTTCGCCACCACTTCGTCGGACAGCGTGCTGCCGCAGATCATGGCCAAGCTCAAGCGCATGGGCATACGCGACTCCACCGTCGGCCTGGTGATTCCCACGGGTTACTCCTTCAACCTCGACGCCTTCTCGATCTACATCACGCTGGCGGCCGTCTTCATCGCCCAGGCCACCAACACACCCATCTCCATGGCCGACCTGCTGACCATCCTGGCGATCTCGCTGGTCACCTCCAAGGGCGCACACGGCGTGCCCGGCTCGGCCATCGTGGTGCTGGCCGCCACGCTGCAGGCGATTCCCGCGATCCCGGCCATAGGCCTGGTGCTGGTGTTGTCGGTCGACTGGTTCATGGGCATCGCCCGGGCCCTGGGCAACCTGATCGGCAACTGCGTGGCCACCGTGGCGGTGGCGGCCTGGGAAGGCGACATAGACCGCGAACGGGCCCATGCGGTGCTTGACGGCCGCTATGTGCCGCCGGCGGAGGACGACATGGACATTGACGTCGGCGCCGTCCCGGCCAAGGCCTGAAAATCCAGCACCCGATGAAACCCAGCCGCTACACTCGCAGCACCATGAGCAGCAGCCAGGTCCAGATCGCCCAGCAGGTCGTCGAGTCCATCCTCGCGCAGAAACTCTCGCCCGGCGAACGCCTGGGCGAGCAGGAGCTGGCCGAGCTCTTCGGCGTCAGCCGCACCCTGGTGCGCGAGGCGCTGATGCAGCTGCAGGCGCGCGGCTTTGTGGAAGTGCGCACGCGCAAGGGCTGGTATGTGGTCGAGCCCTCGGTCGAGGAAGCGCGCGACGCCTTCTCGGCCCGGCGCATCATCGAAGGCGGCATTCTTCGCGAGGCCGGGCGGCCGCTGCAGTCGGTGCTGCACAGGCTGCGCGATCACATTGCCCAGGAAGAGCAGGCCATCGAAGAGGCCGACGCCGCCACCCGAGCTTTTTTGCTGGCCGACTTCCACGTCTGCCTGGCCGAATGCCTGGGCCAGCGCCTGCTGTGCGACGTGCTGCGCGACCTGACCGCGCGCACCACGCTGGCTGCGTCGCTCTACCAGTCCAAACATGACGCGGGCCAGTCCTGCGCCGAGCACGCGGCCATCGTGGCCGCGCTCGAGCAAGGCCAGCTGGAGTCGGCCCGTGAACTGATGCTCACGCACATCGGCAGCGTCGAAGCCGCGCTGGGCTCGTCGGCACCTGATACCGCGGCCGGTGGCGAACGCCTGCGCGCCGCGCTCACGCAGCTGGCGCGGCCGCCGCTGCGCAAGATCAGCTAAGCTCCTCTCAGGCCTTGGGCAAGGTCTCCCACCAGCGCTCACCGAAACGCCCCTGCAGGAAAGCCACAAAAGCCTGGACCTTGCCCGGCAGCAGCTTGGGCGAGGGGAACACCGCGTGGATTTCCTGCTCGGGCAAGGCATGGTCCTTGAGCACTTCCACAATATGGCCTGAAGCCAGCGAATCGCCCGCCACATAACGCGGCAGCGCCGCAATGCCCAGGCCGCCGCGCGCCGCCGCCAGCACCGCCGAGAGGTTGTTCGAATGCAGGCGGCCGGTCACCGGCACCGTCACCGGCTCGCCTTTGGGGGTGAGCAGCCGCCAGACGTCGTCGCCCTGCACGCTGCTGTAGACCAGCGCGTTGTGGCCGCTGAGATCGGCCGGCTTTTTCGGTGTACCCGCCTTCTTCAGGTAAGCCGGCGAAGCCGCCAGCACCCAGGGGTTCATGCCCAGGAAGCGCGCGCCCAGCGTGGAGTCGGCCAGCTTGCCCATGCGCACCGCCACGTCTATGCCCTGGGCCACCAGGTCGACATAACGGTCCTCAAAACTCAGGTCCAGCTGCACCTGCTTGTGCCTGGCCATGAAGTCCAGCGCCAGCGGCACGATGACGCGGCGGCCGAAGGCCACCGAAGTGCCTATGCGCAGCAGGCCCTGGGCCTGCGTCTGGCGCAGCCGCGCCATGCTGTCGGCTTCTTCCACCTCGCGCACGATGGACTTGCACTTTTCGTAGTACAGCGCGCCCGACTCGGTAAGGCTGACGCCGCGCGTATTGCGGTTGAGCAGCCGCACCTTCAGGCGCGCCTCGGTGGCCGCCACCTGCTTGGTCACCGTGGGCTGGGTGGTGGCGAATTCGCGCGCCGCTTTCGAAAAGCTGCCGGTCTCCACCACGCGCACAAACATGTGCATTGCCTGCAATCTGTCCATGCTTTCATCATAGTGAGTTATCGGTGAATCCTGGGGCCGTTTATTCCTGGATGGAATAGCTTTTATGGCGGCCCGCCGCCTTCCGCACCGCGCCGTGACTGCCTACAGTCGGCTCCATCCAAGGAGTTCAAGCATGGCAAAAATGACGGCCATCCAGGCCGCGGTCTGGGTGATGGAAAAAGAAGGCGTGACCCAGGCCTTCGGCATTCCCGGCGCGGCGATCAACCCGCTGTACGCGGCCTTGCGCAAGCAAGGGACCATCGGCCACATCCTGGCGCGCCATGTCGAAGGCGCCTCGCACATGGCCGAGGGCTACACCCGCGCCTGCCACGGCAATATCGGCGTGTGCATAGGCACCTCGGGCCCGGCCGGCACCGACATGATCACCGGCCTCTACTCGGCCCAGGCCGACTCGATTCCCATCCTCTGCATCACCGGCCAGGCACCGCGCGCGCGCCTGTACAAGGAAGACTTCCAGGCGGTGGACATCGAGTCGATCTCCAAGCCCGTGACCAAGTGGAGCGTGACGGTGCGCGAACCCGCGCAGGTACCGCGCGCCTTCCAGCAGGCCTTTCACCTGATGCGCTCCGGCCGGCCCGGGCCGGTGCTGATAGACCTGCCCTTTGACGTGCAGATGGGCGAGATCGAGTTCGACCCCGACACTTATTCACCGCTGCCGGTCTACAAACCCTGCGCCACCCGCGCCCAGGTTGAAAAAGCCCTGGCCATGCTCAATGAAGCGGCCAGGCCGCTGATCGTGGCCGGCGGCGGCGTCATCAACGCCGACGCCTCGCCGCTGCTGGTGCAACTGGCCGAAATCACCGGCGTGCCGGTCATCCCCACCCTGATGGGCTGGGGCGCGATTCCCGACAGCCACCCGCTGATGGCCGGCATGTGCGGCCTGCAGACCAGCCACCGCTACGGCAACGCCACCCTGCTGGCCTCCGACTTCGTGCTGGGCATGGGCAACCGCTGGGCGAACCGCCACACCGGCTCGGTCGAGGTCTACACCCGGGGCCGCAAGTTCGTGCACGTGGACATAGAACCCACGCAGATAGGCCGCGTCTTCGCACCCGACTACGGCATCGTCTCCGATGCCAAGCTGGCGCTCGAGCTGTTTGTGCAGGTGGCCGGCGAGATGAAGGCCGACGGCCGGCTCAAGGACCGCGGCCCATGGGCGGCCGAATGCCGGGAGCGCAAGCGCACCCTGCTGCGCAAGACCCACTTCGACAACGTGCCCATGAAACCGCAGCGCGTCTACCAGTGCATGAACAATGCCTTCGGCGACGACGCCTGTTATGTCAGCACCATAGGCCTGTCGCAGATCGCCGCCGCGCAGTTCCTGCACGTGCACAAGCCGCGCCACTGGATCAACTGCGGCCAGGCCGGCCCGCTGGGCTGGACGGTGCCGGCCGCGCTGGGCGTACGCGCCGCCGACCCCACGCGCAAGATCATCGCGCTGTCGGGCGACTACGACTTCCAGTTCATGGTCGAGGAGCTGGCCGTGGGCGCGCAGTTCAAGCTGCCCTACCTGCACATCGTGGTCAACAACTCCTACCTCGGCTTGATACGCCAGGCCCAGCGCGGCTTCGAGATGGACTACTGCGTGCAGCTGGGCTTTGACAACATCAACACGCCCGAAGAGGAGACGGCCGTCAGGGGCTACGGCGTGGACCACCTCAAGGTGGCCGAGGGCCTGGGCTGCAAGGCCTTGCGTGTGCTCAGGCAGGAAGAATTCGCGCCCGCCGTGCGCCAGGCCGAGGCCTGGATGAAGGAGTTCCAGGTACCCGTGGTCATCGAGGTGATCCTGGAACGCGTGACCAACATCGCCATGGGCACCGAGATCGACAGCATCAACGAGTTCGAGGAACTCGCCCTGAAAAAATCCGACGCGCCCACCGCCATCGACTGCGCGCTGCTTGACTGAATCCGACCCGACCGAAAGACCTTATGCCAAAATTCGCCGCCAACCTGAGCATGCTGTTCACCGAGCTTCCCTTCATGGAGCGCTTCGCGGCCGCCCGCGCCGCCGGCTTCGACGCCGTGGAGTACCTGTTTCCTTATGCCTATCCCAAGCAGGCGCTGGCCGCCGCGCTCAGGGACAACGGCCTCACGCAAGTGCTGCACAACCTGCCGGCCGGCGACTGGGAGGCCGGCGAGCGCGGCATCGCCTGCCACCCGGGCCGCGAAGCCGAATTCCGCGAAGGCCTGGCCCGCGCCATCGGCTATGCCGCCGCGCTGGACTGCCAACAGCTCAATTGCCTGGCGGGCAAGCTGCCCGCCGGCGTGGCGCGGGAGGACGCCCACGCCACCCTGGTCGCCAACCTGCGCCACGCGGCCGCTGCGCTCAAGCAGGCCGGCATACGCCTGCTGATTGAGCCCATCAACCACTACGACATCCCCGGCTTCTTCCTGACCCGCACCGATGAGGCGCTGGCCATCGCCGACGAGGTCGGCTCGGACAACCTGTTTGTGCAGTACGACATCTACCATGCGCAACGCATGGAGGGCGAGCTCGCCGCCACGCTCAGCAAACACCTGGGCCGCATAGGCCACATCCAGCTGGCCGACAACCCGGGCCGCCACGAGCCCGGCACCGGCGAGATCAACTACCGCTGGCTGCTGCGCCACATCGACGCCATCGGCTACACCGGCGCCATCGGCTGCGAATACCAACCGCAAACCACCACGGCCGCGGGCCTGGGCTGGCGCAGCGCGCTCACCGCATAAAGGCAGGCCATCATGATCAAGTCAGGACTCAAACTCGGCTTCATAGGCCTGGGCATCATGGGCGCGCCCATGGCCGGCCATTTGCTCAAGGCCGGCCACATGCTGTTCGTCAATACCCGCGGCACGGTGCCCGAGGCCCTGGCGGGCGGCGGCGCCACCCTTTGCACCACGGCCCAGGGTGTGGCCGAGCGGGCCGACATCATCTTCATCATGGTGCCCGACACACCCGACGTGCAGGCCGTGCTCTTCGGCGAGCACGGCGTGGCGGCAGGCCTCAAGGCCTCGGGCCCAGGCAAGGTCGTGGTCGACTGCAGCTCCATAGACCCCATCGCCACGCGCGGCTTCGCGGAAAAAATCCAGGCCCTGGGCTGCGGCTACCTGGACGCACCGGTCTCGGGCGGCGAGGTCGGCGCCAAGGCCGCCAGCCTGAGCATCATGGTCGGCGGCGAGGAGCAGGCTTTTGAGCGCATCAGGCCGCTGCTCGCACTGATGGGCAAGAACGTCACCCGCGTCGGCAGCGCCGGCGACGGCCAGGTCTGCAAGGTGGCCAACCAGATCATCGTGGCGCTCAACATCGCCGCCGTGGGCGAAGCCCTGGTGTTCGCCTCCCGGGCCGGCGCCGACCCGGCCAGGGTGCGCGAGGCGCTGATGGGCGGCTTCGCGGCCTCGCGCATCCTTGAAGTGCACGGCGAGCGCATGATCAAGCGCACATTCGCGCCGGGTTTTCGCATCGCGCTGCACCAGAAGGACTTGAACCTCGCACTGCAGGGCGCGCGGGCCCTGGGTGTGGCCTTGCCGCAGACGGCCAATGCCGCGCAGCTGATGCAGTCCTGCGCGGCGCTGGGCCATGGGCAGGCCGACCATTCAGCCCTGGTGCTGGCCCTGGAGGCCATGGCGGGGCATCCGGTCGCGCCCTGAACGCGCCTAGAGCCCGCGCCAATTCACCTCACTCGTGGGTGTAGTCCAGCAGGGCCAGGTATTCCTTGCGGTCGGCCTTGACCCATTGCTTGACACCTATCTCGGACAGGATGCCGGCCGACTGGCTGTTCATGGCCAGCAGCGACTCCGTCAGCTTGCTGACCATGTCGGCCGGCACGCCGGGAGCGGCCAGCACCGACCAGTTCACCACAGGCTGGGTTTCACCGATGATGCGGCCGCCGCCTTCCTGCCATTTCTTCGCCAGGGTTGGATTGACCGCGCCCACTTCGGCAAGGCCCGCCGCCACCTGGGCCGATACGGAGTCCTGGTAGCGCGTGTAGGAAATATAGGGCTCGCGCACATTCATGCGGCGGATCTCGGCGCGCGCGACTGCCACCGTGGCGGAGGACTCATCCGGCATCAGGATCTTTTTGCCGCTGAGCTGGCCGATGCTGGTGATCGGCGAATTGTTGTTCACGATAAACGCCGCCTTGTAAGGCTCAGGCCGGCGCACCAGGGGTTGGTAACCCCCATCGCGAACCAGCTTGGACAGCTGGTTGACGGATTTCCCGAAAATGATCAGCGGTTTCTGGTCCGACGATGCCTGCCGCACGAAATTCTGGATGTCGATGACAGGATCGACCACCACCTGCTTGCTGCGGATCTGCCCGCCCAGGTAATCGGCCCAGCCCCGGTAGCGCAGGGCCAGCATGGAAATGCTGAGGTCCGCCGTGACCGCCTCGTTGATCAGCAGCCGCCAGCGCTCCGCACCACCGGCCTGCTGCTGGCTCCAGCTGATCGAGGGAAAGCCCTGCCAGGCCACGGCAGCCGCGGCGGCGCCCACCACGCCGCGAAGAACCGCGCGGCGACCGGTTACGTGTGACAGCAATGCAGTATTCATTTGATCACCTTCAAAGGGTTGATAGCAGATTGCACAGTCTTCTTTGCTGCCTCGTCCTCCCATTGCCTGGCAGCGGTCAGGCTTGCCTTGAATGCCAGCGCACTCTCAAGCAGCCACTTCTTGTTGTCTTCGGAAAGGGCGTAGCTCAACCTGAACTCGTCCATGGGCATGCGGTCTTCCCGCACGGCCTTGATCAAGCGGTCCACTTCGGCCGCGGCATGCGCGGGTGTCGACAGCAGCACCAGGCGGCTCATCTTGTCGGGGTTGTTGGGCACATGGCAGTTCACGCACTGCGACTCGCGCATCTGCGTTGCCAGGTCCCGGTAGCGCTTGTCCACGCTGCCCAGGTACGGGTTTTCCGGCCGGTACA
>Ga0102595_100773_pt1 | contig 18547 bp, 20 predicted proteins | sample Araplaol_mTSA_r2_2_FD_76864 | JGI IMG/M metagenome (GOLD analysis project Ga0102595, IMG submission 76864) | Arabidopsis root microbial communities from North Carolina, USA - plate scrape MF_Col_mTSA_r2 (SPADES assembly) (version 2) | ecosystem: Host-associated > Plants > Roots > Endosphere...
GCGCTACGGGCAACCTGCGGTGCTCGAGCCAAGCGGGGTCCGGCTAAACTCGCTTCGCTCAGACAACGCCGGCCCTGATCCGCTTGTCTCTGCGCTCCTCGGCCCAGCCAGGACGGGGCAATCGGGAACGGGGACAGAAGACAGAAAACCAAGAAGACAAATACAAACAAGGACACGCCATGGCGTGTCCTTGTGGTTTTCGGTATTCAGGGTTTTGTCTTCGGCTGTTTGGTATTCCTGTTCCCACCCCTTCTGGATGCGCCGAGGAGCGCAGGGCCAGACGGATCAGGGATCGCGTTGTTTGAGCGAAGCGCAGCGGAGCGAGTTTAGCGAGACCCCGGCTGGACCGAGCACCGCAGGCTGCCCGTAGCGCAGCGGAGGGACGCAGCAAGTAGGGTCGCCTTTTCTTTTGCTTACTTTTCTTTTGGCGAAGCAAAAGAAAAGTGAGTAGCTGCCGGGCTACCCCCGGCTCCGGAACTCAAAACAAAAGGGGGAGTCGGGTCACCCCCCGACACGAAATATCTCCGGAAGCGTCTCCACTTCACTGAGCTTCTCCATCACCAACGCAATAAAAGCCGACACCGCCAGCGGCAACTGCCGCCGGCTAGGGTAAAGCACACTGAGCCCGTGGCCCGTGCGCTGGTACTGCGGCAGCACGGGGACCAGCCGCCCGGCCTGCACGTCCAGCCTGGCCATGGCGGGCGGCAGCAGTGCGATGCCCAGGCCGGCCAGTGTGGCCTTGCGCAGGGCCTGGGCGGTGTTGCCGCTGAAGCGTCCCGCTACCTGCACTTCTTCTTCCACACCACCGGGGCCCGCCAGCCGCCAGGTGGTGCGGCCGCTGGGGTGGGGCGAGGTCACGCAGTCGTGCTCCAGCAAATCCTGCAGCGTGGCCGGCGCGCCGCGCGCGGCGATGTAGGCCGGGCTGGCGACCATGCCGTCGCTGCGCGCGCCCAGCAGCTGGCGGCCTACATAACCCGAGTCGCGCATGGGCCCGCCGCGAAAGGCCACGTCGATCTGCTCGGCAATCAGGTCGGCGTGGGCGTCGCTGAGCACAAAGTCCAGCCGCACGCGCGGGTGCGAGGCCAGGAATTCGGCCACCCATTCCATGGGGAAAAAATCAAAAAAATCGGCGGTCGCCGCCACGCGCACCAGGCCGCTGGGCTCCTGGCTGCCGGTCGCCAGTTCCTGGCCGGCCTCGGCCAGCCCGTCGACCGCGCCCGCGCAGCGCTCATAAAAAGCCTGGCCCGCGCTGGTCAAGGTGAGCTTGCGCGTGGAGCGCTGCATCAGCCGCGTGCCTAGCCGGCTTTCCAACTGCTGGACGCGCCGGCTCAAGGTATTGGCCGGCAGGCCCTGGCGCCGCGCCGCCTCGGCAAAACTGCCGCAGCGCACCACCTGCACAAACAAGGCGATGTCGTTGAGGTCCAGCATGGCGTATTCCTTCTTTTGGTGGATCAGTGCAATCCGATTCTGCCATCTAGTCAATCAATAAGTGTCGCCCTAATCTTCCCTCCATGGGCCGCCCAGGCCTCCCACCTTGTTTCAGGAACACCCATGAGCTCAAACACACCCCGTATCGGCATCATCATCGGCTCCACCCGCGAAGGCCGCTTCGGCGACAAACCCGCGCAATGGATACACAGCCTCGCCCAGCAGCGCACAGACCTGGCTTTTGAGCTGGTAGACCTGCGCGACCATCCGCTGCCTTTCTTCGCCGAGCCCATGTCGCCGGCCTGGGCACCCGTGAAGAACGAGGCCGCACAGCGCTGGGCTGAAAAACTCGCCACGCTGGACGGCCTGATCGTGGTCACGCCCGAATACAACCACGGCCCCAGCGCCGTGCTCAAAAACGCGTTGGACTATGCCTACAAGGAGTTCATCCGCAAGCCCATAGGTTTTGTCGGCTACGGCGGCGTGGGCGCGGCGCGTGCCGTCGAGCAGTTGCGCCTGGTCGCCACCGAGCTGCAGATGGCGCCCGTTCGCAATGCGGTGCACATCGGCATGGTGGAGTTCATGGGCATCTGGAAGCAGGGCAAAAGCTTTGAAGACTTCCCGCACCTGGCCCAGGCCGCCACCGGCCTGCTGGACGACATGGCCTGGTGGGCGAGGGCGCTCAAGACCGCCAGGGAGGCCGTATGAGCAGCGCCGCTGTTGCAAGCGCCGCCCGCGCCATCGTGTACCGAACGCGCGGCAGCGCCCATGGGCCCATCACGCGGCTGGTCAGCCCCGGCGACCTGGGCGAGTTCCTCAAGCCGTTTGTGTTCCTGGACCTGTTCGGCTTCAAGCCATCGGCCGGCCACAAAGGCTTCGGCATGCACCCGCATTCAGGTATCGCCACGCTGACCTATATGGTCGAAGGCCAGGTCAGCTACGAAGACACGACCGGCAAAAAAGGCGTGCTGCCGGCCGGCGGCGTCGAATGGATGCGCGCCGGCAATGGCGTCTGGCACACAGGCGCGCCCGTCAGCGATTCACCGGTCCAGGGCTTCCAGCTCTGGGTCGCGCTGCCCGCGGCCGAAGAAAACGCGCCGGCCGAAAGCCTTTACCTTTCGCCCGAACAGTTGCCGCAAGAAGGCCCGGCGCGTGTGCTGCTGGGCCGCTATGGCGCGGCGCAAAGCCTGATTCCCGCGCCGGCCCAGATGAATTACCTGGCTGTCAAGCTCAAGGACGGCGAGCAGTGGCGCTACACACCGCCCGAAGGCCACACCGTGGGCTGGGTCGCAGTCAACCAGGGACGGCTGGATGCGGGCGACGACAGCGGCGGCCCCCTAGCCACCGGCGAACTCGCGGTGTTCGAAGAGTCCGGCGAGGCCATAGCCTTCACGGCCCAGGGCGACACGGCTTTTGTGCTGGGCTCGGCCGTCAAGCATCCGCATGAGCTGGTCATGGGGTATTACTCGGTGCACACCAGCCGGGCCGCGCTGGCCCAGGGGGAGGCCGAGATCCAGCGGATAGGGATGCGGCTGCGCGAAGAAGGACGCCTGGGCTAGCCTTTGTCCGGTACCTGCGCGGAGAACGCCGATCTCCGTACTGGCCAACAAACCCTCCCCTGAGCGGAGGGTTTTTTTCTGCCTGAACGGCTCACCTGTTCAATAAGCTGGAATAAGGGGATGATGGGGTTCAGACCAGGCAGGCAAGCCAGCTCTTGCATATCCGGGTACTGCAAATCCAGTTCAGGGGGCACGCATCATGATCAGACTGCTCTACATCAGCGACGCCCATGAAGGCATCAAGGAAGAAGCCGTCAACGGCGTCCTGAAAAGCGCGGCCAAAAACAACCCGCCCCTGGGCATCACCGGCCTGCTGGTTTTTGGGGGCGGCGTGTTCGCCCAGATCCTGGAAGGCCCGGAGCAGGCGGTGCTGAGGAAGTACGTCCAGATCGCGACCGACATGCGCCACCACAACTGCCGCATCGTCTACATCACGACCACCCAGGAACGCATCTTCAAGGACATCTCCATGGCGGCGCTTGAAGCACAGCCCCTGGAGATGGAGCACATCGCCGAACTGGACGCCCGCCGGCACGAAACCGTTCCGGCGGATGCGTTCACGGACCTGATGCATGTGTTTTTTTCAAGAATACAGGCGCTGCCTTGATAGGGGGAGCTCGGGTGCCGGAGTGTCAAACTGTAGAACTGATGGCTACGCTTTCAGCCTAATACTCGGGTCAACCCGCAGTAAAAAGTTAGCATTTTCAGCCAGGGCGTCAGTATGATGGCCCAAAGCGTGCTTGTGACGTTTGGTTACCAATTCGGGTAGCCACAGCCCAGTTATCTCAACGCCAAACGCCACTGCTTCGGGAGCCCAACATGCGTTATCTGTCCCTCATTTCCTTTTCACTGGCCGCCGCCTGCCTGTCACCGGCCGCCCAGGCACAAAACTGCGAGGGAGGGGCCTATATGAACCCCCAGCTCTTCCGCGGTGAGGCCGCCTACCAAAGCGCCGTGGCCGAACAGGAAATGCATGCCTTCATAGGCCGCGCCGGCCTGCCGCAGGCGCCGCTGTATGCCATCAAGAAAGTGGACGACATCACCGCCTCGGGGCGTACACCTTATTGCTGGGTTTATACCAACCAGGTCACAGGCCTGATGAGCGGTTACAAGCTCGCGGTGTTCAACAATGAAGTGGTCCAGCCCGCCGTGCTGGCCATCACCACTGCCGGCAAGGCCGCCACCGATGCGGGCGCCGTGGCGCTGAAAACCCTGCCGCCGGCGGAGCAGAAAGCCGTGCTGGACCAGCTCCAGCGCTCCAAATGTTTTGGCACCGCCGCCGGCGTGGAAGCGGCCATCGCCAAAGCCGAAGGCCTGTGCGGCAATGTGGAGGACGTCGCACCGCAAGCCACCGTTGGCCAGCAGGGCCTGATTGCCAAAGCCGTCTTTGCGTGGGAGGAGCAGTCCTGGGCAGGCGTCGTCACCCGCGAGCCCGCCGCGCTGGGCATCAGCCTCAAGGGCCTGGCCGGGCGCTCCGAAAAGGTGCACCAGGCACGCCTCGTGGTGGTTCCAACCAAGGCCACGAGCGTCGGCTTTGGCCTCTACCTGCATGCCAGCGTGCCCGATGCCGCCGCCAAAAAGGCCGTTGCCGCCTTCCAGGGCCTGACGGCACCGTCCAAGCCACTCGCCGTCGCCATGGACCTGGGCCCGCAATTCTCCTTTGTGGTGCCGACGGCGGAGCAGCTGGAGAAGATGCGCGCGGCAATCGGGCTGGGCAAATAAAGCCCTGCGGGTGCCGCTTCAAAGCGGACCGGGCACACGGGGGGCAGTGAACGCGCCAGCGCCGGGGCTGCTGTGCTTGAGGCCGGCCTTGCCTCAGGCCTGAAAGGTCAGGGACGCGCGGCGGTCGGTTGAATGCGCGTAGGTGCGGCCTTCCTGGCCGTATCGTCCGGTGCCTTTTTCGGTTCCATCACCAGGGCCAGCAGGCCAAACAGCGCCGATGCCACGGCCGTTATCCAGTACCCGCGATACCGGTTTTTTCTTTGGGACTTTTCGTTGGGAGTCACCCAGGGTTTGTGTTTTTTCTTCATCAGGTACCCGGCCAGCCGGAATCGTGGGATGAGTTTATTGCCCGTGGCGAAGCACTGCTTTCTGAGGCTACAAGCGGGAGACGCTACAAGCTTCTTGCGCCTTCATGGTTTTTTTGACGATTTAGTGACCGCCTAGCTTGCGTGCGTCATCCATCAACAGATCGAATGTAAGCGCCTCAACTTCAGGTTTGCCTGGTACGTAATTTTCGTCTCGCTCATCGGGCGGTGTAAAGGCGTTCTCAATACAGGAAAGACACATCCTCAGCGAGGATGTAGATGCCTTATTCCCAATCGCAATGTTTCGACCTAACGCTGCGATAGCACCGCCAAACTGATGTTTCTCCCAATAACCGAATTCTTCACGCTTCTGATTCATGGACTCAACAATGAGATCTGCGATGTCACGCCTGATCCCATCAATGTCATCACCTTTATCCAAGCGCGTAAAAAGTTCTTCAACTTTTTCCATGGCGGCAACCTTTGTAGCGTGAATAAACGAACAACCACCCATCAATCGATCAGCTTGTTCTTTTTGTCCCGGTCTCATATCGGATCCGGCCAGTCAGCCATGCGCCCAAGAATTCCCCCAAACAGAGGGTTTTTTCGCGTTCAGCCCCATCTATTCAGAGGAGGCGCAATGTGACAAAAAGCCTACCATGTGGCGGGTCAAGACACCATCGTCCCACAAACAGCAAGGAACCACCAATGGCTAGATGCACAGCACCAGTACAGGGTCATCGCACAGCAAGCGGTCGAGCAGACTGCCCTGCATGCGGTGGTGGCGGCTATAACCGCTACGGCGGCTACGGGTCGTACCCGTCCTACTCCCCGCCGAGCAGCAGCGGGGGTGGCTATAGCAGCGGCGGTGGTGGTGGGTCTAGCACCAGTTCAAGGCCGCGCTGGTCGAGAGCTGGTTCGTCCGTGTCGTACACGCCTGCCCAAGTGCAGTCACTCACCCCAATTCGTCGAACCATTGAGGCGCGAGCAGTGGAGCAGCCTGACCTTCGTGACGTCTTCCTGTGCCACGCGTGGGATGACCGGCAGGGGCCAGCCAAAGAGTTGCACGATTTGCTTGAGGCGGCTGGTGTCAAGGTGTGGTTCAGCGAGAAGGATCTTGGCCTCGGCGTGCCGATGATGCGTGCCATCGACAGAGGCTTAGCGAATTCGCGAATTGGGCTTGTGCTGGTGACCCCTGCGCTGCTGGCGCGCCTCCCCAAAGAGGGAATCGCTGACAAAGAGCTTTCAGCACTCCTAGCGGGTAACCAGCTCGTTCCAATCGTGCACAACACGACGTATGAAGCTCTCCGCAATGTAAGTCCCTTGCTCGCCTCCCGAACCGGCCTGGACACTACAGAAGATTCAATGGCGGTGGTCGCGGCAAAAATCGCCGAGCTGGTCGCGGTCGCTCTCTAGCTCTATTGTTAGAGGGGAGCAGAGCAAGCAAGTCTAATGGCTAAAATCCGGACGCTGAAGCCATTCGCGAAAGGATTCATCGTGCTTACCCTGACTGACAGCGAAGTGCAAGCGCTCAACGCGATCTTTGAGGAGGCCATCGTCAAGAGTAAAGACGACGACGGTGATCCGGTGCTTCACGAGGTCGCCGTTGACAGCGTGAACCCATTCGGAGACAAACTCACTCAATCGAATGTGTATGACAGCCTCGCCAAGAACGGTTTGATCCTATCTAGTGGTACCGAGGACGAACACGGACGCGAGGTCTCGGAGTTCGTCTGCATTACGCCAGAGGGACTGGAGGCGCTCAAATCCGCAAAGGGCGTGCACTAGGGAATGCATCGCATTACAAACGCCGTGTGAATCAATGCCAGTGCTTAGCGCTCCCAGAAGAATCTTTAACTGAGATAAGGGGGACGCGTATGCCCGAATCGCTTGAAAAGGTGCTGCTACTCATTCTGGGGTGGTTGTTTGGGCTGCTTGGACCCGCATTCGTTAATGCGATCAAACAAAAGCGCGAAGACACAGCGTGCAGAGCAGCAGTTTTCTCCGAGCTACGGTCACTTGGCCGGCTATTGACTGTTGCAAGTCATGGCGTCCATATACACAGAGCGACTGCAACAGATCAGCATTTGTTGTGGATGACTAAACAACTAAACATCTTCGGCAATCCAGAAGACGAGCCCATAAAAAAATTTGTGACAGTGTTGCAGAGCCTCACAGGTGAGCAGCGAATAGCTCTCCTCACGCACACGCGCGGGGAAGGGAAGGCAACAGGCTTGCAAAAGTATTCGGTTCCGGTCCTCGACGCTAGAGTTTCCGCCCTTTACACATTCACAACCGGCGAACAAATCGCGCTCCTCGGCATCCGCACTCAGCTTGGCTTTGTCGATGACGCTGTAGACAGGGCCAGAAAATACAACGACTGGACGTTTCAAAAGCATGAAGGCGAAAATTACAAACTCATTATCGAGAACGGTAATACGGCGCTTGATGACTACGCTCGCTACGCCGAGAACGCGGTCGAGCGAATAGCCGCTGCTCTTGAGGCTTACGCGGCGAAAAGAACGAGCTGGGTTAAGCGAATATGGGCTCGGTGTCGAGCACCCAACAGTCGCCAAAACTGTTCAGCCAGTGGCGAACCACACGATGTCCAAGGGGATGCTAAAACGTAGCCGTGATGATGTCGGCTAGGGAGCCCTCGGGAAACTTCAACGTGATAGCCTTAGGCAGGAGGCCCAGAGTACTATCCCGCATCCTGCGGCCTTCTAAGTCCTCAAAAAAACTGCGGCGGCTATTCCCCATAGACCTATTGGAACCGTTGTCAAGCGCTCCACGCGGAGAGTGCTGCGCCTATCGCGCCGCTACCGTCACGGCAGCTTTGCCCCCTCTTTGCGCACCGCCCCCGGCGACACCCCCATCAACCGCTTGAAAGCCCGGTTGAACCGGGCCTCCGAGCCGTAGCCCAGCCGCGCCGCCATGTCGGCGAGCTTGATGTCTTTTTACTGCAGCCAGGCGGCGGCGACCTGCATGCGTCAGCGCGCCACGTACTGCATGGCGAGTTCGCCGACCAGGGCGCTGAGTTGAACGCCCGTCGGAAGTCTACCTGTTATCGCTCCATTGACTGCCTGGACACTGGGCGAAATTTACACGACGTGCACCTCGGTTTGCAAGGCGGCTAGCTAACCTAAGCGCTACTTCTTAAAAGCTTTCGCCAATTCGATAGCCATGTCTTTGACCGCAGTGGGATCGAGAGGGTTGTTGACGACGTGTGCTTCTACGCCTTTGCCAAAATAAACGGACGTAAGGTGCTGACGAATTTCGACCTTTTTGTCTTCTGGCATTAGTTCAATGAAAGGGCCAATGGAAGCGAGCTCAAGCTCTGTCTGCCGGGCTCGATCAGAGTTTGTTCGATGTCGAGCGGATTCACGTGCGGTGTACCAAGCTGGAGCTGTGATGGCAATCGCATAGAGTAATCGGATAACTACAGATCCCGCATTTTCGGCGTTGAAAGGTTGACCCCAAAATTTGACAAATGTAGCTATTGCAACTGCAATCCCCGCGGCAAAGATCGAAACAGTAGCCCATCGCCAGAAATTTGCTTCTACGGATTCCTTATTAGCAATCTGCTGGTAATTGCCAGTTACCCCAATATTCCCCACAACTTGCACAAGCTGCGTCGCTTGAACTCGTTGATCCTCAATTTTTTGAATTAGGCGATTACTCTCACCGAGCGATTTCTCCTTGAATTCTGAAAATTGCTTAGCGAATTCACCTATAGCTGCATCAAATGCTGCAACACGAGTGGTCTCCTTTTCGGCGAATGACTGCTCAAGCTTTGCGACGGTGGCCGCAGCCTCTGCACGCTCCTTAGCCGCTCCCTCAGTTAGGGCTTCAAATCGTGAGACCTGTGTATCGGCTTTAGTTGTTAACTCCGTGAGCTTTGCTGAAAGATCCGCTTGCTGCGCGAGAAGTTGATTAATTGCATTTCGCGAAGATTCAGTCTGTGATTCCAAAAGTGCTGAAAGCGATTTAACAGATAGCGATTGCGTTTTCGGGAGAAACCCCCACAGCAAAGGCATGATATTTTGTTCAAACTGGGTAGCGGCATTAACGAAATGGCCAGAATTTTTGTTTGAAAGAAATGAGGTCAACTCACCCAAGGGCGCTTGCAGGTTGGCTTGAATTTGATTGAGTGCCGCCAGACTGGTCAACTCAGCTGGCGTTACGGCAACAAGCTCCTGTATCACGCGAGCAATTGCAAATACTTTATCGCGGGCAAATGCATGCTCCGCATTCCCCAAAATAGCTGGATCAGAAAACTCCTTGGTACGCTGCATATCGAGGATGCTCGTGAGCGCAGCACGGATAGGATGATCTTGATAGGCAGAAGCTGACACAGCGTTTCTCCGTTGAGTGTGAGACGTCAAATTGTTTTGCAACACCGCTCGTTCGATTCTAGGGAGGAGCTTACAGACAGCCATCCTCCAACTGGAGGGAGAAATTCAATTAATTTGATCCGACCGCGTAGTCATGGGTCAGGTATTGCGAGACAAAGGTGGCACTTCGCCACCTTGCGTAGCCGCATCCCGAACCACCAGCACCGGCACGGGCGCCAGTCGCAGAATCTCTTCCGCGCCGCTGCCCAGCAGCACACGCCCCAGGCCGCGCCGGCCGTGGGAGCCGACGACCACGAGGTCGGCGCCCCAGAGTTTCGCGGCCTCGGCCACGACTTCGCCCAGGCGCTTGCCCGGTTCTTCGCACAGGCTCTGGTCGGCCGCCACACCGGCCGACTGCGCGATGGCCATGGCATCGGACAGCACTTTGGCGCCGCCTTCGCGCAGCATGCCGGCCAGGTCGCCGGAGTAAGTGCCGTCGGCGGCCATGGCGCCCAGTTCATTGATGGCATGCAGCAGCCGCACGCTCGCGCCGGTCTCGCGCGCCATGCGCAAGCCGGCGACCAGGGCCTTGTTGGCGGTTTCGCTGCCGTCTACGGGGATCAGGATTCGTTTGAACATCGTCAGTGCCTCGATCTGGAGTTGCGATACGCACAGTATTGGCCGGTTTGGGGCCGGCGATCTTGACCTGCATCAAGCCAGCGCCGCCGTCTCCAGGTAGCAGGGGATTTTGCAGGGCCAGTGCAGCTCGCGTTCTATGCGCTGGCGCATGGCATCGGCCGCGGCCGGCTCGCCGTGGGTGATGAAGGTCTGCCTGGGCGCGGACTTGAAGCCGCGCAGCCAGCCCATGATCTCGGCGGCATCGGAATGGGCCGACAAGTCGTCCAGCATGGCCACTTCGGCGCGCACCGGCACCTCCTGGCCGTGGATGCGCACCGTGGGCGCGCCGCCGGCGATGAGGGCGCCGCGCGTGCCGCCGGGCTGGAAGCCGGCAAACACGATGGTGTTGCGTTTGTCGGGCGCGAAGGCCTTGAGGTGGTGGACCACACGCCCGCCCGTGGCCATGCCGCTGGCGGCGATGATGACCATGGGGCCGTGCTTGGCATTGAGCAGGCGGGACTCTTCCGGTGATTCGACGATGTGGGCCGTGTGGGCCATGGCTTCGCATTCCGCCGAGCTCAGCCGCAGCTCGGCCTTGTGCTTGAGGTAGACCTGCGTGGCCTTGGCCGCCATGGGGCTGTTGAGGTAGACCGGCAGGCTGCGCGGTATGACGCCCTGGGTTTTGAGCACCTCGATGCAGTGCAGCAGGCTTTGTGCGCGACCGACCGCGAAGGCCGGGATCACCACCACGCCGCCGCGCGCCGCCGTGCGCTTGATGACCTGGCCCAGCGCGAGCAGCGGGTCGAAATCCTTGTGCAGCCGGTTGCCATAGGTGGACTCCACCACCAGGTAGTCGGCGCCGTCCATGGGGGAGGGCGGCTTGAGCACCAGGTCCTTGGGGCGGCCTATGTCGCCGGAAAACAGGATGGAACGCGAGCCGTTGTCCAGCCGCACAAAGGACGAGCCCACCATGTGGCCCGAGGGCGCCAGGCTGGCGTTCAGGCCCGGCGCCGGGTGCCAGGGTTTGCCGGCGGGCACCGGGTGCAGCAGCTTGAGGCAGCGCAGCGCATCCTCGCGCGTGTACAGGGGCAGGGCCGGCGCGTGCTTCGAAAAGCCGTGCCGGTTGGCGTATTCGGCCTCCTCTTCCTGCAGGTGACCGGCATCGGGCAGCAGGATGCGGCACAGGTCGGCCGTGCCGGGCGTGCAGAACACCTTGCCCTTGAAACCCTGGCGCGCCAGCAGCGGCAGGTAGCCGCTGTGGTCGATGTGGGCATGGGTCAGGATCACGGCGTCGATACCGGCCGGATCCACCGGCAGCGGCGACCAGTTGCGCAGGCGCAGCGGCTTGTAACCCTGGAACAGGCCGCAATCGACCAGCACGGTGGATTTGATATGCCGCACCAGGTATTTGGAGCCGGTGACGGTGTCGGTGGCACCCAGGAATTGGATCTTCATGGCGCCAGCTTAGGCGTGGTGCCCGGCGATGTCGTTGACCTAGCTCAAGGGCTGAGGCCGCCATCGGCCATACCCTTTGCCGGTGGCCGATGCCCGCGCAGCGCCCGGCCGGCCGCAGCCTTGTTTGCGCGCAAACCTCCAAGGAGCAGAACCATGTCCGAGCGACCGCTTGATCGCATGGCCTCGATACGCCAACTGCTGGTGCCTGTCGACGGCAGCCCGACCTCCACCAAGGCGCTGGATACCGCCATCGGGCTCGCGCGCCTGAACGGGGCGCATATACGGCTTTTTCATGTGATCGACGAGTTGGACCACGTCAACGGTTTTGAGACCCCAAAAACCTATCGCGAGGAGCTGCTGCCGCTGATGCGCGCCGGGGGTGAAAAAATGCTGGCGCAAATGCGGCGCCGCGCCACTGAGCAGGGTGTGGTGTGCGACAGCGTGCTGGTGGAGTCAGGCACCGGCCGAGTTTGTGAGCAGGTCGCCGAGGAGGCTCGCCTGGCCCAGGCCGACATGATTGTGCTGGGCTCGCATGGGCGGCGCGGCCTTGCGCGCATGCTGATGGGCAGCGATGCCGAGCAGATCGTGCGGCATGCGCCGGTCCCGGTGCTGGTGGTGAAAGGCTGAGGCCGGCCGCCATGGGGCCAGCGCGCCGTTTTACGCGCCGACTTCGAGCTTGTTGACGATGCGCGTCACGCCCCTGGCGGCCAATGCCGCCCCGGCGGCCGCTTCGCACTCGGCCAGGGAATGCACCTTGCCGTGCAGGGTGACTACACCGCCCTCCACGTCGATCTGGATATGCCGGGCTTCGCGGTCGGCCTGGCGTTCGAGGGCGGCTGAGATTTCCGCCGCGACGTCCCTCGTGCTGACGGTGGGTTTCACCACAACGTTGTTGGACAGGCCGCGCACGCCGACCAGGCCACGTACGCATTTTTCGGCGGTGTTGCGCTGGTAAGCCCAGTCGACGTCGCCCGTGAGGGTGAGCCAGCCTTTTTCCACTTCGACCCTGATGCGGTCGGGTGGCAGCAGCACGCTCCAGCGCAGCGCGGAGGCGGCCACCGAGGCAATTTCAGAGTCGCTGCGCTGATGCGCCGCCACCAGCTTGACATCCAGCTCTATCGCCAGCCCGCGCACACCGGCCACGCGGCGCACCGCCCGTTCCGCCGCGACCTTTTCGGCAAAGCTGTTCAGGTGCCCCGTGAGCGTGACGACACCGTCATTGACGAGGACGCCTATGCCGGCGGAATTGACGGCGGGTTCCCAGGCCAGTTCGGCGGTGACATCAGCCTTGAGCTGAAAATCGGTTTTCATGGCTTGTTCCTTGGATGAAGTGGTCACCACCACAGGGTGGTGATGCCACTGTAGGCAGGCGAGGCGGTGCCTGTCTTGATATTCCTCAAGCGATGGCTTGTCGCGCAAGCGCCGCGCGATGCGGCGGGGCGGGGCCCTTCCACGCCGGCTTATGCCGCCGGGCCGCCGCCGGGACTGACTTCGGTGCCGGCGCGGCCCGCCAGCATGTCCTCGATCTGGGCCAGCGAACCTATCAAGGCCTTCTTTCCCGTCTTCAGGACGAAGCTGGCGGCGGCCTGCACCTTGGGGCCCATGGAGCCCGCGGGGAAGCTGTGCTCCAGCAACTCCTGCGGCCTGACCTTGCCGAGGGCGCGCTGCGACGGCAGCCCCCAGTCGAGGTAGACGGCGTCCACGTCGGTGGCGATCACCAGGCAGTCGGCGCCCAGCTCCAGCGCGAGCAGGGCGCTGGTCAGGTCCTTGTCAATCACGGCATCCACGCCTTCCAGTGCCCGCCCGCCGGCGGTGCGCGCCACCGGGATGCCGCCACCGCCCGCGGCGATGACCACGGCCTGGTGTTGCAGCAGCCAGCGCAGCGGGTCCGCGCTCAGCACGCGCAGGGGCAGGGGCGAAGCCACAACGCGCCTGAAGCTTGCGCCGTCGGGCGCGACATGCCAGTGCATGGCTTGCGCAAGCCGCTGCGCTTCCTCCTGGGTGTAGACAGGCCCTATCGGTTTGGTGGGCCGACCGAAAGCCGGGTCATTGAGATCGACTTCCACGCGCGTGAGCAGGGTGACCACAGGGCGGTTGGGGGCCAGCTGGTTGGCGAGCTCCTGCTCCAGCAGGTAGCCGATCATGCCTTCGGTCTGCGCGCCCAGCATGTCGAGCGGGTAGGGTGGTACCGCCGCGTAAGCCGAGTTCTGCAGCGCCAGCAGGCCTATCTGCGGCCCGTTGCCGTGCGTCACCACCAGCTCATGGTGCAGCGCGACGCGCGCCAGCTGGGCCGCCACGCCCCGGATGTTTTCGAGCAGGTGCTGCGCGCTGGGCGACTGGCCCCGGCGCAGCAAGGCATTGCCGCCCAGCGCCACGACCAGCCTCATGCCAGCGTGGCCACGAGCACGGCCTTGATGGTGTGCATGCGGTTTTCCGCCTGCGTGAACACGACGGATGCGTCGGATTCAAAGACCTCATCGGTCACCTCGATTTCGCTGAGCCCGTAGCGCTCGTGGATCTGGCGCCCCACCTCGGTGTCCAGGTTGTGAAAGGCCGGCAGGCAATGCATGAAGCGGGTGCGCGGCTTGCCGGTGGCCTTCATCAAGGCGCTGTTGACCTGGAAGGGCAGCAGCTGCGCGATGCGCTGCTTCCAGGCTTCCTCGGGCTCGCCCATGGAAACCCAGACGTCGGTGTAGAGAAAATCCGCGCCCTTGACGGCCTCGGCGGGATCGCTGCTGAGAGTGATGCGCGCGCCTGTCGTTTTCGCCAGTTCGCGCATTTCAGCGACCAGCGCGGGCGGCGGCATCAGCGCCGCGGGGGCGGCAATGCGCACGTCCATACCCATCTGCGTGCCGCCCACCAACAGGGAGCAGCCCATGTTGAAGCGGGCGTCGCCCAGGTAGCAAAAAGACAGCTCATGCAGCGGCTTTTCGCCAAACTCCTGCATGGTCAGCAGGTCGGCCAGCACCTGGGTCGGGTGCGACTCATCGGTGAGCCCGTTCCACACCGGGACGTGCGAAAAGCGCGCGATCTCCTCCACCACCGTCTGGTGAAAGCCCCGGTACTCGATGCCGTCATACAGCCGGCCCAGCACCCGGGCCGTGTCCTTCAGGGATTCCTTGTGGCCCAGCTGCGAGCTGACCGGGTCGATGTAAGTGACATGGCCGCCCTGGTCGTGCACCGCGACTTCAAACGCGCAGCGTGTGCGGGTGGAGGCTTTCTCGAAGATCAGCGCGATGTTTTTCCCCTTCAGGCGCGCCAGTTCGTTGCCCGCGTATTTGGAGCGCTTGAGCTCGGCGGCCAGGTCCAGCAGGAAACGGATGTCCCGCGGGGAAAAATCCTTGAGGTCCAGCAGGCTGCGGTTGTGAAGGTTAAAGCTCATGGGGCCGTCTTTCGTTGTGTCGCAATGACGGCTCAGGCGGCGTCGCGCTCGATGGGGCAGGACATGCAGTGGCTGCCGCCGCGGCCGCGCCCCAGTTCGCCGCTGGGAATGGTGATGACTTCGACGCCGGCTTTGCGCAGCAGGGTGTTGGTATGGGTGTTGCGGTTGTAGGCCATGACGACGCCGGGCGACAGCGCCAGCACGTTGTTGCCGTCGTCCCACTGCTCGCGCTCGGCTTCGTAGGCATTGCCGCCGGTGGCGACGACGCGCAGCTTGGGCAAGCCCAGCGCCTGCGCGAGCACCTCCAGCAGGGGCTCGGCTTCAGCCCTGACGTCCAGCTCACCCGGTTTCTCGCCGGGGCGCAGGCTGAACACGCGGATAGCCTGCACGATTTCCGGGAACACCGTCACCAGGTCGCGGTCGCAAAAGGTCAGCACCGTGTCCAGGTGCATGGCGCCGCGCGACTTGGGCAACTGGGCGGCCAGCACCCGGGTCGCGGCGCCGCGGGCAAACAGGCTGCGCGCGAGCTGGGTCACGGCCTGCGGCGAGGTCCGCTCGCCCATGCCGACCAGCACCAGGCCCTTGCCCAGCGGCATGACGTCGCCGCCTTCGAGCGAGGCCTGCGCGTGCGGCTGCCCCGGGTCGCCCCACCATTCGGTGACCTTGCCCGCGAACGCCGGGTGGGAGCGGTAGATGGTCGCCATGAGCAGGCTTTCCCGCCGGCGCGCGGGCCAGTACATGGAGCCCAGTGCCACGCCGTCGCCTATCCAGCAGCTGCTGTCGCGCGTGAACAGGGTGTTGGGCAGGGCGGGCAGCAGCAGGTCCGAGGGGCTGGCGCAGGCGGCCGTGAGGCCGGGCAGCTTGAAGGGCAGGTCCGCCGGCGTCAGCCCGCCGATCAGGAATTCGGCCAGCCGGGCCGGCGGCAGCTCCTGCAGCCAGGGCCGCAGCACAGCCGCGGCTTCAAAGTCGGTGCCGGCCAGTTCGCGGTCCAGCAACCGGTCGCGCGTCATCGGGTTGCCGACCGTGACCGCGAGAAGGTCGTGCAGCTCCAGCACTTCCACGCCGTGCTCCGTCATGGCGCTGGTAAAGGCATAGTGGTCGTTTTTGGCCTGCGCGACCCACATCACGTCGTCGAACAGCAACTCCCGGCAGTTCGCGGGCGTCAGGCGCGTGTGCGCCAGGCCGGGCCTGCAGACCAGCACCTTGCGCAGCCGGCCCGTCTCTGAATGGACGCCGGCCATCACAGGCTCAACTTTCCGGCGGCCAGCATCCAGCCCGCGACCACCGCGAGTGCGAGCACCGCGGCGAGCATGGCTTTTTCGCCCGCGCTGAAGGCCTGCTTGCGAGCCTGCCGCTTGGCGATGGCGTAAAGGACGGCGCCGGGCGCATAGAGCAGGGCGCTCAGCAACAGGTATTTGGCGCCGGCGGCATACAGCAGCCAGAGGCAGTACACCGAGGCGAGCGCGGCCACGGGCAGGTCCAGCGCGCCGCTGGCCGGGCCCGCCCCCTCACCGCGCGCGGCCAGCTTGAGGCCGTAGAGCGCGCTGAACAGGTAGGGGAGCAGGATCATGGCGGTCGACAGCGAGATCAGCGCCAGGTAGGACGCCTTGGACACCAGCGTGACGATGAGGAAGACCTGCACCATGGCGCTGCTCAGCCACAAGGCATTGGCCGGCGCGCCCTTGCCGCTCTGGCGGCCCAGCCATTCGGGCATCACGCCGCTGTTGGCCGGCGTGAACAGCGATTCGGCGGCCAGCAATGTCCAGGCCAGGAAGCCGCCGCCCACGGAAACAATCAGGCCTATATAGATAAGCACGGCGCCCCAGGTGCCCACGGCTTTCTCGAGAACGCCCGCCATCGAGGGGTTCTTCAGCCCGGCCAGTTCCGGCTGCGTGAAGATGCCCAGTGACAGCAGCGAGACGGCCATCAGCAAGGCCAGGCAGATCAAAAAGCCTATGACCGTGGCCTTGCCGACGTCCTTGCGCTGGCGCGCGCGCGCCGAATAGACGCTGGCGCCCTCAATGCCGATAAACACCCATACCGTCACCAGCATGGTGCTCTTGACCTGCTCCAGCACGGAGCCCAGCTTGGCACCGCCCCAGAAATCCAGGCTGAAGGTGGGCGCCTGGAACGCGGCCGCGGCCAGCACGATGAACAGCAGCAGCGGAATGACCTTGGCCACCGTGACCACGGCATTGACCCAGGCGGCGGTGTTGATGCCGCGCAGCACCAGCGCATGGACCACCCACAAGACCACCGACGCGCCGGCGACGGCCGCGGGGGTGTTGCCTTCGCCGAAAGCCGGGAAAAAATAACCGAGTGCGCCGAACGCGGCCACCAGGTAACCGACGTTGCCTATCCAGGCGCTGATCCAGTAACCCCAGGCGGAGTTAAAGCCTATGTACTCGCCCGAGAGCGCATGGGCATAGGCGTAGATGCCGTTGTCCAGTTCGGGCTTGCGCAGCGCCAGCATCTGGTAGACCCGCGCCAGCACCAGCATGCCCACGCCGGTGACCAGCCAGCCGATCAGGATGGCGCCGGCACCGGCGCCGGCCGCCATGTTTTGCGGCAGGCCGAAGATGCCGCTGCCGATGATGGAGCCCGTCACCAGCGCGACCAGCAGGCCCAGGCCCAGCGTGCCCTGGGACTCCCGTATGGTGGGAATGCTGCGCGGCGCTGGCGAAGAGGAGGTCGTAGAGAGGGTGTTCATGGCAGGCTTTCAGGATGGGCGGCTACTGGACCAGCAGCACCGGCACGTCGACATCGGCCACCACGCGCTGGGCGACGCTGCCGAGCAGGGCGCGGCCCAGCAGGCCGTGGCCGTGGGTGCCCATGACCACCATGTGGGCCTTCTCGCGTTTGGCCGCCTGCACGATCTGCGTGGCCGGTATGCCGGCGACCCAGGAGGCGCGGAAGGGGATGCCGTGGCGTTTGAGGAAACGTTCTATGGGCTCCAGCACTTTCTGGGCTTCGTCGCGGTGGTAGGCATGCACCGTGGCGGCGCCCAGCATGGTCTTGACGCGCGGGGAGACGGCCATCTGCACGTTGAGCACGATGAGTTCCGCGTCGGCGCCCATCAAGGCTTCGTGGGTGACCAGGAAGGCCAGGGCTTTTTTGGTGAACTTGCTGCCGTCAACGGCCAGAAGGACTCTCATGCTGTGCTCCGGTGAAGAAAGGAAATGAAACGGCGCGCGCTCAGCGCAGGACCAGGACGGGAATGCTGCTGTGCGTGAGCACCTGCTGGGTCTCGCTGCCGAGCAGGATGCGCGAGATGCCCTTGCGGCCATGCGAGGCCATGACGATCAGGTCGCACTTGTTCTTTTTGGCCGCGGCCAGGATGGAGGCCGCGACAAGGTCGGACTTGACGGTCACGGCCTTGGCCTTGACGCCCGCGGCTTCGGCGGTCTTGCACACCGCGTCGACGACGGCCTGGCTCCTGTCGGCCCAGTCCTTTTCGACGCGCCCGACTTCCTGCGGCGACACGGTGGCGCCGCCCTCGAAGTAGCTCACGGGATAACGCGGCACGACGTTGAGCGCCACCAGGCCGGCCTCCAGGGATGCGGCCAGGGTGATGGCTTCCTTGACGGCTTTTTTGGAAAGTGTGGATCCGTCGGTGGCAACAAGAATGCGTTTGTACATGATGGTTCTCCTGTGTTGATGTGCCGCAGTCTAGAAGCGCCGTCCGGGCCCTGGCTTGATCCAGGTCAAGGGCGCGGCACATGATCTCTAGCCTCTGTTCCGCGG
>Ga0102595_100797_pt1 | contig 18112 bp, 7 predicted proteins | sample Araplaol_mTSA_r2_2_FD_76864 | JGI IMG/M metagenome (GOLD analysis project Ga0102595, IMG submission 76864) | Arabidopsis root microbial communities from North Carolina, USA - plate scrape MF_Col_mTSA_r2 (SPADES assembly) (version 2) | ecosystem: Host-associated > Plants > Roots > Endosphere...
TATCGCTCGTGATGGTGTCGTTGCCCGCTCCGCCAATGAAGAGGTTGGCACCGGCACCACTGAGCATCTGGTCGTTGCCATTACCACCATTGAAGTAGTTGTTGCTGCCGGCCATGTCCGAGAGGTTGTCGTCGCCCGCGCCACCTTCAAGCACATCGGCGCCATCGCCACCGAACAGGTTGTCATTGCCATCCAGGCCTCGCAGCATGTCGTTGTCCTGGCTGCCCGAAAGGTAATCCTGACCCGATGTCCCCAAGAAGGTGGCCATGTCGGTGAGGGTTTGCGTGTCCCATACCGTACCGTCGGCAAACTCAACCCGCTCTACCTGTTTGAACTGGTCGGTGTTGTCGGCAAACCAGTTGTTCAATTGCACCCTGTCGTCCGTGCCATCAATGCTCAGGCTGAGGGTTCCGATCTGATCACGCGTGACGGTGACATCGGCCACCTCTACCGTGCTGTCAAAGCGCAGGGTATCGATGCCACCTTCCGCCTCGGTAAATTCCAGGATCGCGTCCTGGCCAGAGCCGCGGCCGAAGAGGTACACATCGCTGCCGCCCCCACCGGCCAGTTGGTCATTGCCAGCGCCGCCGTCCAACGTGTCGTTGCCGCCTACGCCCATCAACTCGTCGTCACCACCCAGGCCGTTGATCATGTCGTCGCCGACAGTGCCCGCCAGTTCGTCGGCGCTTTCGCTGGCATCGCCCAACACCACCAGGCTTTCAAGCATGGCGGCGCTCCACACGGTGCCGTCGTAAAACTCGATCTGCTCTATCAGGCTGCTGCCCCCGCCTATGAACCAGCCGGCCAGGGTGATCCTGTCGCTTGTGCCGACGATGTCCAGGTACAAATCCTCAAGACCTCGGGTGACCTTGATGTCGGAGGCGGCAATCGTGCCGTCGTAGAAGCGCAGGGTGTCGACATTGCCGGCCGTTTCGTCGTTGTCCTCGATGCGGTCCGAGCCATCACCCCGGCTATACAGGTACACATCGTTGCCGGCACCACCTGTCAGGCTGTCGTCACCTGTACCGCCAGCCAGAAGATCGTCGCCCTCCCCGCCATACAAGGCGTCGTTACCACTGCCGCCATCGACGATGTCGTTGCCGCCCTGACCTTCCAGAAGATCGTTTCCGCCCATGCCCAACAGGAACTCACCGTCTTCAGTCCCGCTGAGGTAGTCGCTGCCTTCGGAGGGGCCAAACTGGGCCATGGCAGCCAGGTCTTCCTGCTTCCAAACGGTGCCGTCGGCAAACAGCACCCGCTCGACCTGGTAGGCCTCGCCTTCCATCCAGGAATTGAGCTGGATACGGTCCTCGGTGCCGTCTATGCCCAGGAACAAATGCCCATAGGAATCAAAGGTGACCCTGACATCGGCCGCCGAAATGCCGCTGTCAAATCGAATGGTGTCGATATTGCCCAGGGTTTCGTCATAGTCGTCAATGATGTCCTGGCCGTCGCCGCGCTTGAACAGGTACACATCGTTGCCCGCGCCGCCGCTCAGTATGTCATTGCCGCCTTGGCCGTTGAAAACCTCGAAGGCCTCTGAGCCGCTCAGCTCATCATCCCCTTCGGTTCCGGTGATGGCAATCGGCAACCTGGCTTCCAGTTCGGCCTTGCCCCACACCGTGCCATCGGCAAACTCGACCTGCTCCACCGTGTCGGCGCCCTCGCCAAACCAGTTGCTGATCTCGATGCGATCCGTGCTGCCGTCCGTGCTCAGGTACAGGTTGAGCCCTTCACGGCTGACCCGGACGTCCGCCACGCTGACGGAGTCATCAAAACGGATGGTGTCTACGTTGCCAGGCGTTGCATCGCCTTCGTTGATGGTGTCCACACCATCGCCGCGGCTGAAGAGATACACATCGCTGCCGGCCCCGCCGTCCAGCGTGTCGTTTCCCCTGCCGCCTTGCAGCACATCGTCGCCCGCGCCCGCGAGGATGCGGTCGGTCACGCTGGTGCCGGTGATGGTGTCGGCATCGGCCGTGCCCGACAGGTCAAAGCCCTGGTCCAGCAAGTCCTGCAGACTCAGCGTGCTGCCGTTGGCAAATTCGAAGTCCGACACGCTTTCGAAGTTTTCGGCGTCGGTAGGGTCGAAGTTTTCCAGGTAAATCTTGTCGCCCTGGTTGCCCAGTTGGATCAGCAGCGAACCATCGCCCAGGCCCAGTGTGGCCGTGGCGCTGACGCCGCTGCCAAAACGCACGGCGCCACCGCCCGGGTCGCTGATGTGCACCTCGCCGCTGCCTGGGTTATAGACATAGATGTCCATGCCCGAATTGCCCGTCATGCGGGTGTTCGGCCCGGCGATAAAGGTGGTCGCAAAGTCGGGCACGCCGTACAAATCCATGTCACCAGCGCTGCCGTCTTTGATCAATCCCTTGTTCGTTACCTGCTCAGCGGAAAGTACCGCACCACCCGAGGTGAACAGCATCGCCTGAGACATGGCACTGGAATCCGCGTACCAGCCGGTAATCCGCAGGCTGTCGCCACTGCTGCCGATGATGGAGATCACGAGGTCAACACCGTCACTCTCGACCTTGAGGTTGTCGGCGGAGGCAACCACCGCGCGAATACCGGCCACGTCGACCACGTCCGCGCTCTGCTCGCCCATGCCCTCGTAAAGCTGGGCGTATCCAACATCAAGATCTGGCATAGGTGGCGCAAGAGCGATCAAGTCCAGCAGGTCGCTCACCGTGCCGTCAGAGAATTCAAACTGTTGAACCACGCTATTGAGCGCATCGCCGGTGCGCGGCATCAGGATGCGTATGCCCTGGTCGGCACCCCAGGCAATGTCGAGCGTAACGTGCGTGGCGCCATCCAGGGGCGCGGCAACCGCCCCCCAGGACAGGGTCAAGTCCGCCAGCGTAAGCCCCGGGCCAAAGGTTACGACGCCTCCTGGTATCGAGCCAGCACCAATCAAGGGCTGCAGCACTGCGAAGTCGTTCGCGGTCAGCACAACGACCGGCACAGGATGGGTATCGTAATAAGGGCTTGGAGGATAGTCGCTTTCGGGGCCAACGCCAAACGAGGAATACGGCGTTGTGTACAAAACAGTCAAGGGCTCAACATAACGCCATTCTGTGCCGAAGTAGGCCATCGCCTCATCAAAACTGATCCAGTTAGTGTTGGCCTCATAGGCGACACGCGCGTCGGCCAGTGAATCAAAATATCCGCTGAATGTTTCGAGAACATGGAAAAAGAACTTTCCCCCATTGAGGAAATTTTCTGACCAGTCTTGATAACCCATGGCCTGGTAAATGGCACCGACGGTCAAGGACCTTCCCATGCTATCCGTGTCCGCCCCGGCGCTGAAGTCATACGCGATGACGTCCATACCCTGGTTGTCCGGATTCACCAAGATATGGCTGCCGGTCCGGCCGACCACCGTATCGTGGCCGTCACCAACCACCATGGTTTGGCCGAACTGCAGCAATTGGTCGCCGGTACCGGCCATCAGCGTGCCGCCGCCTATCAGCTGCGCGTTGCCGGTGCCGCCATAGGCAAAGCCGGCGCCGTAAATCGTGTTGTTGCCGACGCCACCTATCACAGCTGAATACTGGTCGGCCGATACCGTCTGGTCGCCATCGGCCAGCAGCGAGGGGCCCAGGTTGTAGCCATACTGCCGGTGCTGGAAATCGACCGCAATATAGTCCGGTAGGTCGCCGGCCAGCGCGGGCGCGCCCGGATCCTGGAAGGTCAGCTGGTTGGCTGTGGCTGTGCCGGTGTAGTAGTCTGTATCGATCTCAACCCGTCTGTAGCCAGTGAAGCTCACATGGCCGGTAGGCCCGTCCATCGAGTACACGGCTTGCCAAGCCGATTCGAAGTGGGAACTGGAATCTTTTGTCCAGTTCACCGAACTCCATGCATTTTCAACGCTGGAGGAATAGTTGTAGGACTGAATCGTGCCGGTGCCACTGGCAACCACGTTCGTTTGGATGCTGACTGTGGCAGTGGTGTCTGTGGCCGGCTGCGATGCCAGATCCCCGTTCCAACCCTCGGCCTCCAGGTGGGAGCTTATGACATCCGAAAGGTCCTTGAAGACCTCCATCCTCTGGACATAGGTCTTGGAAAGGTTCACCGCGTAAAAGTCAGCCCAATACCACGAGCCATCAAGCCGCTGCGTATAACCACTGTCAGAGTAGCTCCGCGAAATCGCACCCATCGTGCTGGACTGGAAATCCTTGAGCAAATTCGCCTGCAGCTGGGCCCAATCCATCTGGCTGGCTGCCACGAGTGCCTCGCCCGTGGTGGTGTTGCCATTCGCATCCTCAAACACCCAGGAGGTCTGGGTGGAGGCGTAGTAATCCTTGATGCGCATCGAAGCCGAGGTGCCGCGCACCTCAACCACCAGGTCATTGGCACGCCGAGTGGCACTCAGGTCTTCGAACTTCATGCCCGCCGCACCCAGCTTGATGACCGAGCCTTCGGCGGAGTCATCGACCACGTTGCTGCGGTCGGCGCTGTAGTTCAGCACATAAGTGTCCAGGCCGTCGCCGCCGGCCAGCGTGTCATTGCCGCGGCTGGCGTAGAGCACATCGCTGCCGCCTTCGCCGTACAGCATGTCGTCGCCATCGCCGCCGTTGAGCACGTCGTCACCGCCACCCGCGTGCAGCATATCGTTGCCGTAGCCACCGCCCAGGTTGTCGACACCCGCACCGGAGGTCAGGCTATCGTTGCCGTTGCCGCCCAGCAGGCTATTGCCGCCGTCGCCGGCCACAAGGGTGTCGTTGCCCTCATCGCCGTTCAGGGTGTTGCTGCCGTCCCCGGCCGTGATCTGGTCAGCGCCTGAGCCACCGCTCAAGGTGTTGTTGCCATCGCCGGCCGTGAGGGTGTCGTTGCCCTCATCGCCGCTCAGGATGTTGTCGCCATCTCCAGCTGTGAGGTGATCTCCTCCTGAGCCGCCATTCAGGGTGTTCCCGCCATTGCCGGTCGTGATGATGTCATCGCCTTCACCGCCATTCAGGATGTTGTTGCCGCCTGCAGCGGTAAGGTAATCGGCTCCTGAACCGCCATTCAGCGTGTTGTCGTCGCCCCCGACAGTGATGGTGTCATCGCCTTCGTCACCGCTCAGGGTGTTACCGCCATGACCCGCCGAAATACTGTCATTCCCGTCGCCGCCGCTGACTACATTGTTTCCGTCGCCCGCGGTAATGGTGTCGTTGCCCGCGCCCCCGTCGAAGGTATTGCTGCCCTCGGTATCGATCAAGAGGTCGTCACCATCGCCACCGATCAGAATATCGTTGCCCGTGCCCCCCTCAAGGCGGTCATCACCTGAATCTCCACTCAGAGTGTCAGCGCCGTCACCGCCAAGCAGGATATCGCTGTTACCCCCACCGAAGAGTTGATCATCACCGCCGCCGCCGTTCAGATAGTCGGCACCGTGGAACCCCTCCTCTAGACGGCCGGGTAGCTCATCTCCATAGATGATGTCATCACCGGCTCCGCCGTAAAGAGTGTCGGCACCACCGCCCCCGGCCATCTGGTCGTCGCCATCTTCTCCATCCAGGTAGTCGCTGCCTTGATATTGCCCCAGCAGATAACCTAGCTGGTCAGGGAGGCCACCAGATCCGTCACCACGCATAACATCGTTGCCGGCGCCGCCCAGCAAGGTATCGGCTCCGCCCCCACCCACAATGCTGTCATTGCCATCCCCGCCATTGATGTAGTCGGCACCATGAAACTCTCCGCTTAGCAGAAGAGTTTCTGCATCGCCCCACAATTCGTCTGCACCGGAACCGCCCAAAATAGTGTCATCGCCACTATCACCTTCGGCGAAGTCATCACCTTCGCCTCCATCTATGTAGTCATTCCCGTGGTACTGCGTGGGAAGATAGTTCACATCGCCAATTGGCCAGCCACCATCCCCCCATATCTGGTCATTCCCGGCACCACCGTACAAAGTATCGGCTCCACCATTACCCTGTATCGAGTCGTTGCCACCTTCTCCGTCAATAAAGTCATTTCCGTTGAGCCCAGCATCGAGTTCGGTAACCATGTCGTCGCCGAGAAGCTCGTCATCACCCTCGCCGCCCGTTAGCGTGTCGTTCCCAGCACGCCCGACGAGCGTGTCATTCCCGCCAAAACCACGAATCCGATCGGTAATATTTGTTCCGATCAGGATATCGGCTTGCTCAGTGCCGTCCAAATCGAACCCTCGTGCAAGCAACTCACCGCTACTCAAGGTCAATCCATCGGCAAATTGAAAGCTATCTATCGAAACGCTGTTGTACACATCATTCCGATCGAAGTTGTCGATGTGTATTTGGTCACCGTCACCCATGTCGAGCAGCAACGAACCTAATCTTAGTTTGAAAGCTTTGGGGTCAAAACCGACCCCGAAGCGAAATATGTTGCCATCTTTGGTATCGATAACTGTATCGACACCATCACCCTTGTTGAAAATGTATATATCCTGGCCCGCCCCTCCTCGTAAGATATCGTTTCCGGTTCCGCCAATCAGAATATCGTTTCCCGCTCCGCCGGCAAGGCCATCGTCATCGGCACCGCCGTCGAGGTAATCATCCCCCATATTGGCTTCCGTATCACCGGCGACATCGGTTCCATCCCCTATGAGCAAGTCTTTTCCAGCGCCGCCGAACAAGATGTCGTTGTCGCCATTGCCGAAGAGGTCATCGTCTCCTGCCTCGCCATGCAAGACATCATCACCGCGGCCTCCCCACACGTCGTCATTGCCAGCACCGGCATATATCACGTCGGCGCCAAAGTTGGCAGGATGATCCACTCCGCTGGCCGGGTTGAAAAAATTGTTTTCAGCGCTCCAGTCCAAGCTACCTGGAGTCCAATCTATATCGCCGGCGATGTCGTCGTCTCCCCCCCCTCCAATCAGCAGGTCGGAGTCCCCTCCCCCAAACAACGCATCATTGCCTTCTGAACCAACCAGAATGTCATCGCCAGCACTCCCTGCCAGCCAGTCACCTCGTTGGCCACTGCCTTGTTGAGTACTTCCGGTTGTGATTGCTTGAGCTATGGATACCTGATCACCGGCATAAAGTCGATCATTACCAAAGCCCCCTTCCAGTACATCCGCGTCGGCACCACCCGCGACAACATCTACTCCGGCGCCACCAAACACCCAGTCACGTCCAGCCCCTGCTTCAACTAGGTTGCTGCCACCTCGAGTAGCGTAGATGACATCGTTCCCGCCACCACTCACAATATGGTCGTTGCCGGTGCTGTCCTTAAGTATGTCGGCACGGTCTGGCTCCGGTATGTTGCTGACGATGATGTTGCCAAGATCATCCTCGCCATACTGATCGCCATCACTATTGGGATCTGTGTCAATGGGCTTAAAGTCGCCTTTGATATCACGGGTCGTCACCGGATCGACCAAAGCATCCGTTAAGCGGATACCAAGATCGCCGCTTGCAAAGCCGCTACCCAGATCGATACTACCGCCAGAAAAACTCAACAACCACGTGTTGCCATGCGTCAAGGTGAGCTGGCCGTCAGGGCTTTTCCAGGTGTTGGGCTCGCCATCCACCCCGATGAAGAGGCTTGCTGCCGTGTTGTTGGTGCCATTGCTGGCGTTGTTGACAACAATGCGTCCCGATTTGTCGCTATCGAATAGCTTGTCTGCACCGTCGCCTGTGGTTTCGATATAGGTGTCGAATCCGGCGCCGCCGATCAATACGTCGTCGCCCTTGCCGCCGAGCAAGACATCTTTACCGGCGCCACCTACGAGGACGTTTTTATTGAGATTTTGGCCACTTCGTGCATCATCGGGGCGTGCATCAAATACTTTGATGGCGGCGTCTTCGCCTTCAAAGTAGATAGCCGCAGGATTGAGCGTGGAGGCATCAATTTGGCTATCAGGCGGAAGTGTGGCGTTAAGCCAAGTGATGAGAACGTCTCTGGCGGGAACAAGGGAGTCGAAAAGCGACTGGGGAAAAGCTCCGTTCAGTTGCCCTGGTCCATTCGGATCTCTCGCAAGTTCGAATGCGGTTTTTCCGCTTACCTGAAAAGTCCCGCGTTTCCCATCTGGAGTTAAACCGTGCAACGCCTCAGACTCTAAGATTCTTAGCCTGTTTTGGTTTAGAACCATAAAAGCGTTCTTGGCTTCCGCGGTAGTTGCAGTTTCTGACTCGTATAACCCGACCCATTGAGCATCCCAATAGCGCCGCTTTTGCAGCCCCCGATCATTGGGCCCACTTCCTGTCGCTGATACATTTCCATACCGAATTTCGTACCATAGCTTTGCACGATTTCCACTAGCAAGCGCTTGAGCTGTCTTGGGGCCAAATACCCCGTTGAACTTCATGTCAACAAGTGCAGCTAACTCCCTAGAACCAGCCAGACCGAGCCATTCTGCGTCAGTTACGCCATTGAGCTTAAGAATGCGTTTGACCTCACTTTCTGCAGCCTTTATGTTCGCATCAAGCATCGTGTTTGCTTGCGGCTCCGTCACCGAATATTGCTTTAAATTTCCGGTAACTTTGTCGTTCTCTGTTTTTGCCTTTGCCGATAGCCCATAGGTATTTAAATTTCCGATAGCGGCGTTTAAGTCAGTTATTTGCTCATCAGACAATGCAACCGGCAGTAGGCTGTTTTCCGGGTTAGCAGCCCAAGCTTTACCGCCGCCGGTGACAAGTGCAAATCCATACCCAACAGTAGGAACGCCCCCGCCATCCATATAAACAGTTGAAAAAAAGCTTTCCACCGTTTTGATGAGGTCTTTGAGTGCCTGAGCATAATCGGCTAAGGCACGGGGGGTTACTGAAGCCATTCGCACTCTCCTGAATAATTAATCAATCTACGTTTACAGAGAACCATCTCGCTCTTACGAGTTTTTACGCAAAAAACCGTCTAGCAAGAGACACCACATCCTGAATCAACTACTGCCGATAAAAAACCTCAGCATCAACCGTCCTATAGGAGGTCTTTCGGTTGGGGGCAACATAAATATCGGTTGTGATCGAGCCCTGTTCCGTACAGGCATCTACCCCCTCGTTTGCCACGATTTTTTTATCGTGTGTTACTGTCACTTGCGCACCAATTCGCGCAGCACAGAACCCTTCGGGGTGAAAACCCGATGCCACCTTGGGAGCTATCTTGATCTCGTATTTTTTTCTTCCAAGACTGCATTTTTTTTTTGCTACCTGCGTGTGCATCGAGTACTTCCCGTTGGAGTCTTGAGTGAATGAAACAAGACTCCCCGCATAAACACCATCGCTATTAAGATCGGCCATAGCTCTTTCCCCAGCCTCATTCCACGCGCCTCGGAATCTAATTTCGAGTTCGGCTGTATCGTGCTTGCAGTTCACTTCAACAGTTACATAAAACTGATCAGCCATCACCGTTGAAGATAAGAAAATCAACGCCAATCCGCAAATAGCTTTAACCATTCTTTCTCCAACGAATATCACATTTACACTTTTCAGCATTACCAAGAAATATTTGTAATCCATACGAATTTCCCTCTTGATTGAGTTCATACATTCACATTGCTTGCATCACTAACACGAATTTTCACCTCTCCCTCCCCGACTCCTGCACCGCCTTCTGCACAGGCGAGAGCAAATACTCCAGCACGGTCCGCTTGCCCTGGTTGATCTCGGCCACCACCTGCATGCCCGGCGTGATGACCAAGGCCTTGCCCTGCGGGTCCTTGAGCACCTGCTCGTCTAGCTTGACGCGTACCTTGTAGGTCGCCATGGCGGCGGCTGCAGCCGCCGCGGCATCAGCACTGCTGGAGCCGGCACTGCCTGATGAAGCACCACCTCCACTGCCCTGGTTGTTTTGCGTCGCGTCAGCACTGATGTGAATGACCTTGCCCATCAACATGCCATATTTTTGAAACGGATAGGCGGCGAGCTTGACTTGCGCGGACTGGCCCACCTGCACAAAACCCACGTCGTCGTTCTTGATCGACACATCGGCAAACAGCTGTTCACCCTGGGGCACCAAGGTCAGCACCACAGTGCCGGGCTGGACCACGGCGCCTACGGTGGTGGTGGCCAGGTCCTTGATGACGCCGTCTTGCGGGGCGCGCAGCTCCATCAGGCCTTCCTTGTAAATGCTTTTGTCGAGTGTGGGTTGCAGCTGCGCGGTTTTGGCGCGGACTTCGGCCAGCTCTTTTTGCAGCTCGCTTTTGTAGGCGCTTTGCAGCTGGCTGATTTTTTTGGTTTGCGCGGCAATGGTGGCGGTGAAGGCCTGCACGGCGGATTGCTGGGCGTCGAGGTCTTTGGCTTTTTCAATCGCTTCGCGCTGCTTGTCGGCGGCGGCCAGGCTGCCCATAAAGCCTTCTTTTTCGAGCTTCTCGTAAGCGGCTGCGGTGCGCTGGTAGGTCGGTAGCGTTTGCTGCAGCTTGGTGAGCATTTCGGCTGCGCCTTTTTTCTCATGCTCGGCTTTGGTGAGCATGGACTTTTCCTGGTCCAGGCTGTCGAGAAAGGCTTTGCGGTGGGCGATGTACTGGCTTTGCACATGGGCAAAGCGCTGCGGGTCGTCGCCGGCCTTGGGCAGCATGGGCTGGTCGGCGAGTTCAGCCTCGAGCCTGCGCATCTGCAACTGCTGGGTGGCGAGGTCGCTGCTGATGCCGGCCTTGTCGGCGCTGGCGAGCGTCGTGTCCAGCCGCGCCAGCACCTGGCCGCGCTTGACGGTGTCGCCTTCGTTGACCAGCAGTTCCTTGACGACGCCGGGCTCGGCGGGCTGCACGATCTTGACCAGGGTTTGCGGCACGAGTTTGCCTTCGGCCGTGGCGATGATGTCGAGCTTGCCGATGGCGGCCCAGATGAGCAGGATAAACACCAGCGCCGAGACGGACCACAGCACGATGCGGCCGAACTCGCTGGGGGGCTCGTTCTGTATCAGCCTGAGCGGGTCATGCCACTGGCTGGGCGGGCGCAGCGGAACGACCTTGGCGGAAGCTTGTGTGGAAGCCTGCGCGGCGGCGGCCGGGGCCTCTGGTTGCGGTGAACCGGCCTGCTGCGCGTTGGGGGGCATGGCGCTCATTCCTCGCCCTCCGGCTTGGGCACGGTGCGCAGCGTGGCGCCTCCGCTGTGAGGTGTATGGCCCATGGACGTGACCTTGCCGGGCTGGCCTGGCGCGGGCGACATCAGCTGCGCGCCCGTGGCCGTGAGGCGGAACACCGCGTCTATCTTGAGGCCCTTGGGCAGGCCGTGGGTGATGAAGAGCATGGTGACCTTGCCCTTGAGGGCATTGATGGTTTGCGCGAAGTGTTCGGCCGTGGGGCCGTCGAGCGCGCTGGTGGCTTCGTCAAACACCAGGATGCTGGGGCGCTTGAGCAGCGCGCGGGCAATGGCGATGCGCTGCTTCTGCCCGCCCGAGAGGCCGGCGCCGCGCTCGCCGATTTCGGTCTGGTAGCCCTGGGGCTGGGCCTCGATGACGCTGTGGATCTCGGCCATCTTGCAGGCGGCGGTGATCTGCTCAAAGGTGGCGTTGGGGCTGGCCATCTGCAGGTTGTCGTAGATGGTGCCGCTGAACAGCATGGTCTCTTGCGGCACCACGCCGAAGTGGCTGCGCAGCTCGTTGGCCGAGAGGTAGCGTATGTCTATGCCGTCGATCAGGATGCGGCCGGCGCTGGGCTGGTAAAAGCCCTGCAGCAGTTTGGCCAGCGTGCTTTTACCGCAACCCGAGGGGCCCATGATGCCTATCATCTGGCCCGGCTTGACGTTCAGCGAGAGGTTCTCGTACACCAGCGGCAGGTGCTCGGCGTATTTAAAGGCGATGTCGTGGATCTGTATCTCGCCCTTGCGCGCGGTGTCGCGCGCGGGGATCACTGAATAGGGCTCTATCGGCGCGTTCATCAAGTCGCCCAGGCGCGCGACCGACAGGCTGGCCTGCTGGAACTGCTGCCACAGGCCCACCAGGCGCAGCATGGGCTGCGAGAGACGGCCCGAGAACATCTGGAAGGCCACCAGCATGCCGATGGTGAACTCCTTGCTGTGCATGACGGTGTAAGCGCCTATGCCCAGGATCAGCAGGCTCATCAATTGTTCAAGCAGGTTGGACGCGGTGTTGTAGGTATTGGCCAGCTGCTTGGTGGCGAAGCCGGCCTGCAAATAGCTGGCGAGGTAGCCGCTGTATTTGCTGTTGAGCTGGGGCTCGAGCTGCAGCGACTTGACGGTTTCCAGGCCCACAACATATTCCGTGAGGAAAGCCTGGTTGCGCGCGCCCATCTGGAACTGCTCCTGCAGCCGCGCCTGGAACAGGGGCGCGACGACCAGGCTCAGGCCGACGATGACGGCCAGGATGGCCAGCACGATCAGCGTCAGGGTGACGCTGTAATAAAACATGATGGCGACAAAGATCAGCAAAAAAGGAAAGTCCAGCACCAGCGTGACGGCCGCGCTGGCGATGAACTCGCGAATGGTTTCCACGCCGTGCAGCCGGGCCGCGATGACGCCGGTGGGCCGGTGCTGGAAGTACAGTGGCGGCAGCTTGAAGAGCCGCTCGAACACCGAGGAGCCCAGCACCGCATCGACCCGGTTGCCGGTATGCAGCACCAGGTATTGGCGCAGCCAGGACAGCGCCGCCGAAAACACCATGAACACCAGCATGCCGATGGCGATGACGATGAGCGTGCTTTCGGTGCGGTGCACCACCACCTTGTCGATGATGGCCTGGGTAAAGAGCGGCGTGGCCAGCGCGATGAGCTGGATGACCAGGGAGGCCAGCAGCACCTCCTGCCAGAGTTTTTTGTGCTTGAGCAGCTCGGGCACAAACCAGCTGAAACCGAACTTGCGCGACTGCCGCGCCTGGGCTTCGCTGTCGGGGTCGGCGGCCGGGTCGGCCTGCGGCGTGACGCGCGTGATGTGGCCGCTGTAGCGCAGGGCGAACTCAGCCAGCTCCAGCGTGCGCGGGCTGGCGTCGCCGGCTTCGATCAGCAGCAGCTTGGTGGCATCGGCCTGCAGGACCAGGGCGGGCGCTGTTTGTTCGGGTGCCTGTGCTTCTTCCGTGCCGGGGTCTTTTGGGTCTTCACCGGCCGCCTGGGCCGGAGCGGGGTTGGCCGCCTTGGGCTGCAGCCAGGCGATCAGCGGAAAACTTTCCTTGTTCAGCTTTTCGGCCTTGGCCTTGTGGTGAACAGCGTCAAAACCGTAGGCCTGCATGGCCTCCAGCAAGGAGCGGGTTGTGTAAGGCGCCGCCAATTGCTGCCGCGCCAGCGCATCCGAAAACGGCTTGCGATGTAAGGCGCAGACTCCCTGCAATGCCCAGAAAAAGGCATCGCCCGATACTTTTTTATCCATCATCCCCGACCCGTTGCGCTTGAACCAGCTACTGTTATTTGTCGCGCCACTTGCGCGTTTCATTTATCTCCTGCCAGTGCGCCTCCTGGCGCCTGCTAACACGGCCGGATCAGTTTAGAGTCAAAAAACACTTGGCAACTACTATTTCTTCTTCTGTGTTGCATTCCTGGAATTTTTTCCAGGGAAAACCAGTGCATTTGTAAATGGGCCGGCATTTGCGGCCGCAGGCCTCCTCTAAACAGAGGAGCCCGCAACAGCAGCAGGCAAAGCCCTTGCCTGCGCCATGGCACGGCCAAGCCGCAATAATTGATCCCGAACACCCCCTATATTCGTGTCCGCCATGATTCAACGCCCCGAAAACATCCACCGCCACTACCACGCCCATCTCTATTTCGGGCCGGACACCGTGGAGCAGGCGCGCGCGCTGGCAAGCCGGGCCGGCGAGTTGTTCCATGTGGGTGTGGGCCGCGTGCATGAACGCGAAGTGGGGCCGCACCCGCGCTGGAGCTGCCAGCTGTCGTTTGACAGCGCGGAGTTCGACCGCATCATCCCCTGGCTGGAGAGCGAGCGCCAGGGCCTGGATGTGTTTGTGCACGGGGTGACGGGCGACGACCTGGCGGACCACACCACGCATGCCTCATGGCTGGGCCAGCCGGCCGAGCTCAAGCTCGAGATGTTCAGGCGTTGAGGTTCAGGCGCTGAGCTTGCGAAGGGCCAACCGCAGGGGCGCGGATTCCACCCAGCGGTACAGCGCCTGCCCCGCGAGCAGGGACAGCACAAACGCCAGCAGCATGCCCAGCGCATTCGCGGCAAGCTGCGTGGGCCAGAAGTGGCTGACCACGGCATTGACCAGCAGGCAGACCGGGAAGTGGATCAGGAACACCGAGTACGAGATGCGGCCCAGCTGCTGGAGCCGGCGCTGCCGCAGCCAGCGCAGCGGCCAGGCATCTTGCGGCGCGCCGCTGAGCCACACCAGGACCAGCGCAGTCACCACGGCCACGACCAGCCGCCCCCGGAAATCCAGCGCCAGGGCCAGCGTGCCCAGCACGGCAATGGCCGAGAGCCAGAAGCCACGGCGCGCACCCGCCTCGCGTGAAGCCCAGAAGGCCAGCATGCCCAGCGCGTAAGCGCCGAAGAAGTACAGCGCGGTGATGTCAAAGGACGGTTGCCGGTTGAACACCAGCAAGGACAGCAACGCGATCAGCAAGACGGCCATGGCGCCCGCCGACACCGCCGTGCTGGTGCGCAGGCGCCGCGAAGCGGCAAACACCAGCACCGCCACCGCATACAGCTGCAGGTCCATTGCCACATACCAGACGCCGGCCGACAGCGACTCCTGGCCCAGCAGGTCCTGCAGCAGCAGCGCATGGGCCAGCAGTTGCAGCAGCGTGGGCGCCGCGGGCACCGAGGGATGGTCAAACCAGGGCCTGAGCAGCGCGGCCACCAGCACGCTGGCAACCAGTGCTACCAGATAGGGTTTCACCAAGCGGCCATAACGGCGCAGGATCAAAGGCCCGGCGGCGTCGAACACAGCCGTGCCCTTTGGCGCCAGCGAGGCGGCCGCCAGGAAGCCGCCCACCACCAGGAAGAGCTGCACCGCCATGCGGCCGTAGTCATAAAGCCAGTCCATGAGGCCAGGCGCATAGCCATACACCACGTCCGACATGGGCCCGTAAAAAGCCAGGTGGTGCCAGACGATGAGCACGCAGGCCAGGCCTTTGAGGGCGTCAAGGCCCTGAAGGCGCTGGGGTGCCGTCATACAGTCGCTGCCAGCCTGCTAGGCGCAGACGCGCTCACGCGCGGCAAAGTATTCGCGCTTGAGCTGTTCCACAAAAGCCGCGGCGCTTTGCACCTTGCTGACGGCGCCTATGCCCTGGCCGCAGCCCCAGATGTCTTTCCAGGCCTTGGACTTGCTGCCTTCGCCGCCGCCGAAGTTCATGGTCTTGACGTCGCCCTCGGGCAGGTTGTCCGGGTCCATGCCGGCCGCGCGAATCGAAGGCGCGAGGTAGTTGCCGTGCACGCCGGTAAACAGGCTGCTGTAGACGATGTCGTCGGAACTGCCGTCGACGATGGCCTGCTTGTAGGCGTCGGCGGCGCGCGCCTCGTCGGTGGCGATGAAGGCCGAGCCTATGTAGGCGAAGTCGGCGCCCATGGCCTGCGCGGCCAGCACCGCACCGCCGGTGGAGATGGCGCCCGACAGCGCCAGCGGGCCGTCAAACCACTGGCGGATTTCCTGGATCAGCGCAAAGGGGCTTTTAACGCCCGCATGGCCGCCCGCACCGGCGGCCACGGCCACCAGGCCGTCCGCGCCTTTTTCAATCGCCTTGCGCGCGAACTTGTTGTTGATGATGTCGTGCAGCACCACGCCGCCGTAGCTGTGCGCGGCCGCGTTGATGTCCTCGCGTGCGCCCAGGCTGGTGATGTAGATGGGCACCTTGTATTTCACGCACAGCTCCATGTCGTGCTCCAGCCTGTCGTTGGACTTGTGCACGATCTGGTTGATGGCAAAGGGCGCGGCCGGCTTGTCGGGGTTGGCCTTGTTGTGGGCGGCCAGCCCTTCGGTGATTTCGGCCAGCCACTCATCGAGCTGCGATGCCGGGCGCGCATTGAGCGCGGGCATGGCACCCACCACACCGGCCTTGCACTGCGCGATGACCAGCTTGGGGTTGCTGATGATGAAGAGCGGCGAGCCGATGATGGGCAAGGGCAGCTGGTTCAATGCGCCGGGCAGTCTGGACATGGTGGCTCCGTGGGTATCAAAGCAAAGACAGGGGGATTCAGGAAAACAGGCGGCCGCCGGTGAATGGCGGCCGCCTTGTCAGAACGCGTCCAGCGCCAGCGCGGTGACGCTGTCCGCGCCTTCGACAATGCTGTCGCGCAGGCCGGGGGCCTTGGTCAGCAGGTGGTCGGCGTAAAAACGCGCGGTGGTGACCTTGGCCTGCATGAAGGCCACGTCGGTTCCTTGCGCGATTTGTTCCTGCGCGACCAGCAGCGAACGCGCCATCTGCCAGCCGGCAACCACATTGCCCGCCAGCATCAGGTAGGGCACGCTGCCCGCGAACACGGCATTGGGGCTGGCCTTGGTGTTGCCGGCCACAAAATCCACCACGTCGACAAAGGCTTCACGCGCGGCCTTCAGGCGTTTGGCCACGGCCACGGCGTCCGCATTGCCTTGCTTGACGAGTTGTTTTTCGGTGGCCTCGATCTGGCCGGCGATGGCCTTGGCCACCTGGCCGCCGTCGCGCGAGGTCTTGCGGCCTATCAGGTCGTTGGCCTGGATGGCGGTTGTGCCTTCGTAAATCGTCAGGATCTTGGCGTCGCGGTAGTACTGGGCCGCGCCGGTTTCCTCGATAAAGCCCATGCCGCCGTGCACCTGCACACCCAGCGAGGTGACTTCCAGGCTCATCTCAGTGCTGTAGCCCTTGACCAGCGGCACCATGAACTCATAAAACGCCTGGTTCTGCTTGCGCACCTCGGCATCCGGATGGTGGTGGGCCGCGTCGTAAGCCGCGGCGGCCACGGAGGCCATGGCGCGGCAGCCTTCGGTGTAGGCGCGCATGGTCATGAGCATGCGCTTGACGTCGGGGTGGTGGATGATGGGCGCGCTGGCCTTGATAGAGCCGTCGACCGGGCGGCTTTGCACGCGGTCTTTCGAAAAGGCCACGGCCTTCTGGTAAGCGCGCTCGGCAATCGCAATGCCCTGCATGCCGACGGCGTAGCGCGCGGAGTTCATCATGATGAACATGTATTCGAGGCCGCGGTTTTCCTCGCCGACGATGTAGCCCACGGCGCCGCCGTTGTCACCGTACTGCAGCACGGCGGTGGGCGAGGCCTTGATGCCCATCTTGTGTTCTATGCTCACGCAGTGCACGTCGTTGCGCGCGCCCAGGGCGCCGTCCTTGCCGACCATGAACTTGGGCACGACAAACAGGCTGATGCCTTTGACGCCTTCGGGCGCGCCCGTCACGCGGGCCAGCACCAGGTGCACGATGTTCTCGGCCATGTCGTGCTCACCGTAGGTGATGAAGATCTTGGTGCCGAAAATCTTGTAAGTGCCGTCGGGCTGGGGCTCGGCACGGCTGCGCACCATGGCCAGGTCCGATCCGGCCTGCGGTTCGGTCAAATTCATGGTGCCTGTCCACTGGCCGCTCACGAGTTTTTCGAGATAGACCGCCTTGAGCTCGTCGGAGCCGGCCGTCAGCAGCGCCTCGATGGCACCGTCGCTCAGCAGCGGGCACAGCGCGAAGCTCATGTTGGCCGAGTTGAGCATTTCGCCGCAGGCCGCGCCTATGGTCTTGGGCAGGCCCTGGCCGCCGAAATCAGCCGGGTGCTGCAGTCCCTGCCAGCCGCCTTGGACGTATTGCCTGAACGCCTCCTTGAAACCGGGCGTGGTGGTGACCTCACCGTTTTTCCAGCTCGAGGGGTTGATGTCGCCTTCGCGGTTCAGCGGCGCCAGCACGCCTTCGTTGAACTTGGCGCATTCTTCAAGCACGGCCTGCGCGGTGTCCAGGCCGGCCTCTTCAAAGCCCGGGATTTTTGCGATCTGTTCGATATTGGCCAGGTGCTGGATGTCAAACAGCATGTCCTTGACGGGGGCGGTGTAGCTCATTTTTGTCTCCGAAATTCTTGCTCCTGCCCCCACTTGGGGGGAAGGTTGGGAGGGGGCCGCAGCGAGCGCTGCCGACCCTCACCCCTGCCCTCCCCCAACAGGGGAGGGAGTTCAGTACTTACAGCGCCGCGACCAGCTCAGGCACGGCCGTGAACAGGTCGGCTTCCAGGCCGTAGTCGGCCACGCTGAAGATGGGCGCTTCGGGGTCCTTGTTGATCGCCACAATGACCTTGCTGTCCTTCATGCCGGCCAGGTGCTGGATCGCGCCGGAAATACCAGCGGCGAT
>Ga0102595_100799_pt1 | contig 18084 bp, 16 predicted proteins | sample Araplaol_mTSA_r2_2_FD_76864 | JGI IMG/M metagenome (GOLD analysis project Ga0102595, IMG submission 76864) | Arabidopsis root microbial communities from North Carolina, USA - plate scrape MF_Col_mTSA_r2 (SPADES assembly) (version 2) | ecosystem: Host-associated > Plants > Roots > Endosphere...
GAGATACCCCAGAGTGACCTCCGTTTAGCAATTGATTTGCGGTACCCAGTAGATCACCGGATTGCCGACGGAGTGCTGTTTATCCCGCGGCAAATGGAACACAAATGGGCATTGTTCGTCCATCAGGGAACGATTATCTGTGTGCGGAGTTGGACGCGCCAAGTACAAGCCATCGCGCACTTCACAGTGCAAGATGGTTATGCGCAAATTTATGAATTGCATGGCACCCTGCTTCCAGACCATGCAGATGCCCGTACAAATCAGCGTTTGTTGGACTTTTTGCTTCGGAGCCACGCTCTTCAACTGCCCTACCCCGTACCGCTCCCCGTCGGTTTAGAACTCTCGCCAGACGCTGCCGCAATCTGGTGCATGGCGCAGTTTGGAAAACTTGCATTGTTCGCGACGGCTGAAGAAGTTCTCTACGAGCTTCCAGACAAGCCCTTGAGGACGCACTCCCTGCTCCATATTGCGGTGGCCCGAGGAGATATCGATGCCGTACGTTCTAGACTTAAGGCGGGCGATCCCGTTGATCTTCTGGCTGCAGATGGACTTACGCCGATTCAATGGGCGTTGGCCAGCAGGAATCCCCAAGTTCTTTCGATTCTGAAAGATGCAGGCGCCGACATAGACGCCAGATCAAGTGAAGGGGCGACAGCACTAATGACCGCGGCCCAAGGCAGCAACGCGGAAGCCTTTGACTTCATACTGGCGCACGGCGCGGACCCTAACGCTCGTGACTTGCGCGGCTTCACAGCCCTACATCGTGCAGCCGAAATGGGCAAGATTGACTTTGTCAAAAAACTTCTTGATCAGGGAGCCGATATATCGTTGGCGGCTAACGGACATACCGCGCGCTCATTCGCCATGGCGCGAAATGAAGCTCAGGTAGTGGCTCTGCTGGATGAATTCGCAAATCGATAAGAATGTATAGACCTATTGCGCGATGCGCGGTCAGAAGCTAACAAACTCGGAGTTGCGACTGTGCTTTAGTGCAGTACCGAAGTTGTTGCTCACGCCTCCCGATACACCCCCGAATCCCCACGCACCCCCAGCTTTTTCCTGAAAGCCTGGATATCAAAGCCCTCGCTCGCGAGCCGCTTTTGCATCACGGCTTGGGCCGCGGCCACCGCATCGGCGTTGGCCCACTCGACCACCGTCACCACATCGAGCTCGCTGCTGTCGCCGGTCTGGGTCAGCACATGTTTTTGCAGGCAGCCTGGTTGCTCGCCCAGCATGCGCTGGACCTGGTGGATGCGGTCGACAAAAGCAGAGATGGACTGCGAGGGCACGACAAACTTGTCGACTCGGAACACGGAGGCAGAGGCAAAAGAGGAAGCAGGACTGGATGAATCGCTGGACATGGAAACAACTCCTTTTAAAAAAGCGGGCCGGGTTGGCTCGCAAAAGCAGGAGTCTGGAACCTCAAGTAAAGTTGAGGTCAAGCACTTTTTTCAAGGAAAGCCATGGGCACGGAACTCGAACAGGCCGGCATCTTCCCCACGCTCTCGGTCGGCGACATGGCGCGCCGCAGCGGCGTGGCGGTTTCAACCCTGCATTTTTATGAAACCAAGGGGCTGATCAGCAGCACACGCACCGAGGGCAACCAGCGCCGTTATGCGCGCGAGATGCTGCGCCGTGTGGCTTTTGTGCGTGTGGCGCAGCGGGTCGGCATCGCGCTGGCCGATATCGAGGCAGCCCTGTCCACCCTGCCCGCGAAGGCCGCGCCCAGCCGCGCGGACTGGGAGCGCCTGTCGGCCGCCTGGCGCGCCGACCTTGACGAACGCATGGCGCAGCTCAAAAAACTGCGCGACACGCTGGACGACTGCATAGGCTGCGGCTGCCTGTCGATCGACAAATGCCGGCTGCGCAATCCTTATGACAAGCTGGGCGAACAGGGTGCGGGGCCGCAGCGCTTGTGGGTGAAGCACAAGGCTGCCGGCTGAGCCGCCCCGCGCCCGTTCAGCCTTCGGAGAACAGCGCCACGATGGTCTGCTGCATCCACCGGTTGCCGGGATCCGACTCAAACCGTTTGCTCCAGTGCAGCGACACCGTGAAGTCGCGCAGGGGAAACGGCGGCTCGATGATCTCGTAGTTGTCCGTCGCGGCAAATATCCTCGCGATGTTGCGCGGCATGACCACCGCGAGGTCGGTGGCCTTGACGATGGACGGCAGCACCATGAAGTGCTCCGTCGTCAGGCGCAGCCGGTCTTCGAGCTGCAGCATCTGCAGGATGCGCAGCGTGTCGGAGTGGGTGCGCACCGCCACAAACTCCAGCTGGTGCAGGGCATCGAGCAGCGCCTGGCCGCCGCGCCGCGTGCCGGCAAAGGGGTGGCCCGCGCGCAGCAGCACCACATAACAGTCCTTGAGCAGCTGCACGCGCTGGGTGTCCTTGACCGTGGGCAGGAAGCCAAAGGCAAAGTCGATGCGCCCGCTGTCCAGCGATGAGGCTATCTCGCCGCGCGCCACGGGCAAGGTCTCTATGCGCACGCCGGGCGCCTGCCGGCGCAGCGCCACCATCAGGTCCGGCAGGAAGCGGCCCTCGCCGATGTCGCTCATGTGGATACGGAACACCTTGCGCGACTGCAGCGGCTCAAACAGCGCCGACTCATTGAGCGCCTGCTCCAGCGTGGCCAGCGCGCTGCGCACCGCGTCGGCCAGCCGGTCGGCCTTGGGTGTGGGCTGCACACCGCCGCCGGCCCGCACAAACAGCGGGTCCTTGATGAGCAGGCGCAGGCGCGTCAGGCCCTGGCTGGCGGCGGGCTGGGTCAGGTCCAGCAGCTCGGCCGCGCGGCTGACGTTGCGGGTGCGGTAGACCGCGTCGAACAGCCTCAGCAGGTTCAGGTCTATGTCTTTAATATGCATTGAATGAATACTAGATAGTTTTCTTATTTTATTGATGAATGGTTTCCCGAGGGCCAAACTCCAGGCTTCCCACGACAACAAGGCATAAGGAGACACGCGTGGAAGTTTCATTCAGCAAGGAGATCGAGTCGCTGCGCATGGGCGCGGGCGAGACTTTCCGCGGCGAGGGCATACTCGCGATCACCAAGGCACTGCTGCAGTCCGGTGTGGCCTATGTGGGCGGCTACCAGGGCGCACCGGTCTCGCACCTGCTGGACGTCATGGTGCAGGCCAAACCGTATATGGACGAGCTGGGCGTGCATGTGGAGGCCTGCTCCAACGAGGCCTCGGCCGCGGCCATGCTGGGCGCCTCCATCCACTACCCGCTGCGCGGCGCGGTGACCTGGAAATCCATCGTCGGCACCAACGTCGCCGCCGACGCGCTGTCCAACCTGTCCTCGCCCGGCGTGCTGGGCGGCGCGCTGATCGTGGTCGGTGAGGACTACGGCGAAGGCGCCAGCGTGATCCAGGAGCGCAGCCATGCCTATGCGCTGAAGTCCTCGATGTGCCTGCTGGACCCGCGCCCGGACCTGGAAAAAATGGTGGAGATGGTCGAGCACGGTTTTCGGCTGTCGGAAGCCTCGAACATGCCGGCCATCCTGGAGCTGCGCATACGCGCCTGCCACGTGCGCGGCAGCTTTGCCTGCAAGGACAACCGCCCGCCCGCGATATCGACCCGGCAGCTGATGGCAGAACCCGCCGCCTTCGACTACGCAAAACTGGCCCACCCGCCTGTCACCTTCCGGCATGAAAAACTCAAAACCCAGGAGCGCATCCCGGCCGCCCGCCGCTACATCATGGAGCAGCGGCTCAACGAGCTGATGGACGGTCCGCGCAAAAACCTCGGCCTCATCGTGCAGGGCGGTATCTACAACACGCTGGTCCGGTCGCTGCAGCAGTTCGGCCTGTGCGATGCCTTCGGCCAAACCGACATCCCCATCCTCGTGCTCAACGTCACCTACCCGCTGGTGCCCGAGCAGGTGGCGGAATTCGCGCTGGGCAAAGATGCGGTGCTGGTGGTCGAGGAAGGCCAGCCCGAGTACATCGAGCAGGAGATCGCGACTTTTTTGCGCAGGCGCGACATCAACACGCGTTTGCACGGCAAGGACATGCTGCCTTCGGGCGGTGAATATTCGGTGGAAGTTGTGGCCGCCGGCCTGGCGGCGTTTGTCGCGCGCTACGCCCCCGACGTGGACACGGCGGCGGCCGCCGGCTGGCTGCAGGGCAATGCCGGCCGCCGCGAGGCCGTGGGCCGGCAGATCGAGGCTGAGCTGAACCAGCCCCTGCCGGCGCGCCCGCCCGGCTTTTGCATAGGCTGCCCGGAGCGGCCGGTGTTTTCCGCACTCAAGCTCGCGCAACAGGACGTGGGACCGGTGCATATCGCGGCCGACATCGGCTGCCACGCCTTCGGCACTTTTGCGCCCTTTTCTTTCGGCCATTCCATCCTGGGCTACGGCATGAGCCTGGCCAGCCGCGCCGGCGTGTCGCCGATGATGGCGCGGCGCACCCTGTCCATCATGGGGGACGGCGGTTTCTGGCACAACGGCCTGCTGACCGGCGTGCAGTCGGCGTTGTTCAATGGCGACGACGCGGTGCTGCTGATCTTCAAGAACGGCTACACCTCGGCCACCGGCACGCAGGACATCATTTCCACGCCCGGCACGGACACCAAGTTCAATGCGGCCGACAAGCTGCAGAGCCTGACCGGCACCAACACCACCATCGAAAAAACCCTGCAGGGCCTGGGCGTCCAGTGGCTGCGCACGGTGCACACCTACCACGTCGAGGAAATGCGCCAGACGCTCAATGAGGCTTTCACCACCGATTTCAAGGGCCTGAAAGTCATCATCGCCGAAGGCGAATGCCAGCTCGAGCGCCAGCGCCGCATCAAGCCCTGGCTGGCCGGCCTGCTGAGGAAGGGCAAGCGTGTGGTGCGCGTGAAGTACGGCGTCGATGAAGACGTCTGCAACGGCGACCACGCCTGCATCCGCCTCTCGGGCTGCCCGACGCTGACCTTAAAAGACAACCCCGACCCGCTCAAGGTGGACCCGGTGGCCACGGTGATCGACGGCTGCGTCGGCTGCGGCCTGTGCGGCGCCAATGCGCATGCGGCCACCCTGTGCCCTTCGTTTTACCGCGCTGAAGTCATCCAGAACCCCAAGTGGCACGAACGCCTGCTGGACGGCGTGCGCGCCGTGCTGGTGCGAGCAATGCAAACTGCATGAACATGAATCAACAAAAACCCATCACCCTGCTGATTTGCGCACTGGGCGGCGAAGGCGGCGGCGTGCTGACCGAATGGCTGGTCGACATCGCGCTGGCCAGCGGCTACGCGGCGCAAAGCACTTCCATCCCCGGCGTGGCGCAGCGCACCGGCGCCACCACCTATTACCTGGAGGTGTTCCCGGTGCCGCTGGCCGAGCTGCAAGGCAGGCGGCCGGTGTTCAGCCTCAACCCCGTGCCGGGCGCGCTCGACGGCATCGTGTCATCCGAGCTGCTGGAAACCGCGCGCCAGGTCGGCAACGGTATGAGTTCGCCGCAGCGCACCCTGGTCATCACCTCCAGCAGCCGCACGCTGACCACGGCCGAACGGGTGGTGCCCGGCGACGGCCGCACCGCGGACGCGCCGCTGCTGCAGGCCATCGCGGCGCAAAGCCGGGCCAGCCAGGTGCTGGCCATGGACCGGATTGCCAAAGACTGCGGCACGGTGGTCAGCGCCGTGATGCTGGGCGCGATTGCCGGCAGCGGCCTGCTGCCCTTTGCGCGCGAAGCCTATGAAACCGTCATCCGGCACGGCGGCAAAGGCGCCGAGGCCAGCCTGCGCGGCTTTGACCGGGCATTCAGGCAGATAGGCGCACAAGGCGCGCAAACAGCCCTGGTCACCCAGCTGCTGTCCGGCCAGGATCCAATTGCACCCGTACCCCAGGAGCTGGAAGCCGACCTGGCCCGCCTCTTTCCGCAACCGGTGCACGAGATGCTGGGCCTGGGCCATGCACGCATGCTGGAGTACCAGGACCGCGGCTACGCCGAGCTCTATGTGCGGCGCCTGCGGCAGGTGCTGGAGGCCGAACAGCTGGCCGACCCCGTCGCCACGAACGGCTATGCCACCACGCGCGAGATGGCGCGCTGGCTGGCGCTGTGGATGGCGTTTGACGATATCGTGCGGGTGGCCGACCTGAAGAGCAGTGCCGGCCGCTGGCGGCGCGTCAGCGGCGAGGCCGGGGCGAGCGCGGCCGACCTGCTGCGGGTCTACGACCACTTCAAACCCGGCGCGGCGGAGTTCGCGGCCTTGCTGCCCCAGGGCCTGGCCGCGCGCGTGACCCGCTGGGACCGCTCGCGCGTGGCCAGGGGCAAGGCGGCCTGGGCCATGCCCCTGAAGGTGGGCACGCACTCCGTCCTCGGCATGCTGTCGCTGCGCCTGCTGGCCAGCCTCAAGTGGCTGCGCGTGCGCGGCAGCCGTTTTGCCGAAGAGCAGGCATTGATCGAGCAATGGCTGGCAGGTGTCGTGAAAGGCACCCGCCAGCACTGGCAGCTGGGCCATGAGATCGCGCTGTGCGGCCGCCTGATCAAGGGCTACGGCAGCACCAACGAACGCGGCAAGGACAACCTCATGCATGTGCTGGAGCATCTGGCCGCTGGTGCGCCCTTTGCCTCGCACGACTTGCGTGCCGCCGCCATTGCCCAGGCGCGCGCCGCGGCCCTGGAAGACGAAGCCGGCAAGGCGCTGGACCAGGCGTTGGCGCAGCACGGCGCGCCGGCCCGCCCCGTGAAGGCGCAACCGATCCGGTGGGTGGACAACCCGCACCGCAAATCACGCGCCGCCAAGGCGATTTGAAGCACCCCGTTCAAACGAAAAAAGGAGACACCCCATGAAACTTCCCTTCCCATCCGGCCTGCGCGCATGGCCTGTGCTGGCGCTGGCCGCCGCCAGCATGTTGTTTCCCGCCGTCCAGGCACAAACCGCGTCAGCGCCGGCCGCGCATGCGTGGCCAAGCAAACCGGTCCGCCTCATCGTCAACTTCCCGCCGGGCGGCGCGGCCGACCAGCTGGCGCGCGCCATCGGTGTGCCGCTGGCCGATGTCCTGGGCCAGCCGGTGGTCATCGAAAACCGCGCGGGCGCCAACGGCAACATCGGCGGCGAGGTGGTGGCCAAGGCCCCGGCCGACGGCTACACGCTGCTGATGAGTTCGGGCGGCATGGTCTCCGTCAACCCGCACCTCTACCCCAAGATGGCATTTGACCCGGCCAAGGACCTGACGCCCGTGGCGGCCGCGGCGCGCGTGCTGGTGTTCCTGGAGGTCAAACCAGCGCTTCCGGCCAACAACATCAAGGAGTTCCTGGCCTACCTCAAAGCCAATCCCGGCAAGCTGTCTTTCGGCTCGCCGGGCAACGGCAGCTCGCCCCATCTCGCGGCCGAAATGATGAAAGCCCAGGCCAACCTCTACGCCGTGCATGTGCCCTACCGCGGCGCGGCCCCGGCCATGCAGGACCTGCTGGGCGGGCAGCTCGATTTCATGTTCGACCCGGGCATAGGCCTGCAGCATGTGAAAGCCGGCAAGCTCAAGCTGCTGGCCGTGGGCAGCGCCAAACGTTCGCCCCTGTTCCCCGACGTGCCCACGCTGGAGGAGGCCGGCCTCAAGGGTTTTGATGCCGACACCTGGTTCGGCTTCTACGCACCGGCCGGCACGCCGGCCGAGGTGGTCAGCCGGCTGAACCGCGAGATCAACAAAATCCTCGGCACCCAGGCGGTGCGCGATCGTATCTCGGCGATTGGCGGGGTGCCGGCGCCCATGTCGCCGTCGGACTTCGGCAGCCGGGCCGCCATCGACGGCACGCGCTTCGGTGCACTCATACGGGCACGCAACATCAAGGGTGACTGAGTTCACCTATGAGCAAACAGATCACCCACACCGTGCGCGTGGAATTTGGCGACTGCGATCCCGCCGGCATTGTGTGGTTTCCCAACTTCTTTCGCTGGATAGACGCCGCCTCGCGCCACTTCTTTGTGCAATGCGGCGTGCCTTCATGGCAGGAAACCGAAAAAACGCTGGGCGTGATCGGCACACCGCTGGTGGACACGCGTTCACGTTTTGTCTGCGCCGCCACCTACGGCGACACGCTGGCCGTCCACACCAGCATTGCCGAATGGAGGAACAAAAGTTTTGTGCAGCGTTACCGCGTGATGCGCGCCGAACAGCTGGTCATGGAATGCGAGGAGGTGCGGATTTTCGCCGCGCGGCGCGAAGGCGACCCGGCGGGCATACGGGCTGTGCCGATACCGCCGGAAATCAGAAATCTCTGCGGCTGACGGAGGACCGCAGTGCGATGCCGGGCGCCCTAGAGCGCCTGCAAAACCACATCCCGGAACATCATCAGCACCGCAAAACCCATCACCACCACGCCGCCCCAGCCAAACCAGGTGGTCTTCAAGCCCGAGGTGAACTTGCCCATCACCGACTTGCGGCCGGCCAGCATCATCAGGCCGGCCATGATGGGCACGGCCACCACGCCGTTGATCACCGCGCTCCAGTACAGCGCCTTCATCGGGTCTATGCTGGTGAAGTCCATGCCAGTGCCGACCACCGTGGCGATGACGATGATGGCGTAAAAGCGCTTGGCCTCGTACCAGTGGCGCTCCAGGCCCTCGGGCCAGCCAAAAGCCTCGGCCACCGCGTAGGCGGCTGACGAGGCCAGCACCGGCACAGCCAACAGGCCGGTGGCGATGATGCCGCCGGCAAACAGCGCGAAGGCAAAGTCGCCGGCCAGCGGCCGCAGGGCCTGCGCCGCCTGCGCGGCAGAGGTCACGTCATGGATGCCCGCCGTATACAGCACGGCCCCACCCAGCACCATGATGAAGAAGGCGATGGCGTTGGAGAAAAACATGCCGATATAGGTGTCGCGCTTGACGCGGCGCAGGTCGCGGCGCACTTCCTGCTCCGAGCCGTGGCCCGCGCCCTTGAGGCGCAGCTCTTCGACTTCCTGCGAGGCCTGCCAGAAAAACAGGTAGGGCGAAATCGTGGTGCCCAGCAGCGCGACGATCATCATCCAGTAGCCCGAGGTCCATTGCAGCTTGGGGATCACCAGGTCGTGCAGCACCTGGGCCCACTGCACCTGCACCAGGAACACGGCGATCACATAGGCGAACAGGAAGAGCGTCAGCCACTTGAGGATGGGCGCGAGCTTGCGATAGGGCACAAAGACCTGCAACAGCACCGTGATGACGCCGAAAGCCACCGCATGGAAGTGGTCGCCGCCGCCCACCGCGAGCTGCAACGCCTCGCCCATGGCGGCGATGTCTGCGGCGATGTTGATGGTGTTGGCCACCACCAGTAAAAACACCATGGCCATCAGGAAGGCGCGCGGCGTGTGCTCCCGCAGGTTGGCCGCCACGCCCTTGCCGGTGACCCGCCCTATGCGGGCGCTCACCAACTGGATGGCGATCATGAAGGGCAGCGACAAGAACACCGTCCAGAGCAGCCCGGTGCCGAACTGCGCCCCCGCCTGCGTGTAGGTGGCGATGCCGGATGGGTCGTCATCGGCGGCGCCGGTGACAACGCCGGGCCCGACATGGCGCAGGAAGGAGGGGATGCGGTTCAACATGCGGGCGAGGCTAACACGGCTTCATGAGGCGAAACTTAATTCGTACAAAAAACTCAGGCACGCGCCCATGCCCACCGCATCGAACGCAAAAAAGCTACAAAATTCATAGCAGACGGCGCATTCCCGGTTTTGCAGACTGGCCTGCGAGGAGCCAAAGGCGTAGGATGGGCGCTCCGCACGCGGCCACCGCTGGCCTCGGCCCAAGGGCCCAAAAAAAGCTGTCGCCAGGCGCAAGCTTCCCTTCAATACACACAGTGGAGGAGTGATTCATGACCGTTTCCCCCCGGAACAGCGAGCAGGCCGCGCAGGCTGAAGAGGCCGCATGATGGACAGCGCCGTCTTCAGCCTGCTGGGCGCCTTCCTGCTGTCCATCATCGGCCTGTTTGTGTTTATTTGGTCGCTGCGCAAAGGGCTGCTGGTGGAGAACCCGACCGCCGCCTCGGTGATCTTCGCGCACGGCGAAGTCGGCCAGGTGGACGACCCGGCCCTGCAGGGCGCTGCCCAGGCATCCATGCAGCAGGCGGCGAAGGAAGGCGGCCTCCAGGCGCACGCCGCGGACGCCGCCGAGCTGCTGGACCGCATCAGTTCCGATCGCTCCACCGCCTTTCCGGTGTTCATGTTCATCACCTTTGCCTGCATGTGGCTGGTGGTGGGCTCGGCGGCGGGTTTGATCTCGTCGATCAAGCTGCATGAGCCCGACTGGCTCACCGACTACGCCTGGCTGACCTTCGGCCGCATACGCACAGTGCACCTGACCGGCGTGCTCTACGGCTGGATCACCAATGCCGCGCTGGGCATGGTGGTGTGGCTGCTGCCGCGCCTGCTGCGCACGCGGCTGTACGGCGCCATCTGGGTCATGCTGGGTGGCGCGCTCATCAACATGGGCATCGCCGGCGGCATAGGCGCCATCGCCACCGGCTGGAACGACGGCATGGAGTACCTGGAGATCCCGTGGCAGATCGCGATCTTCATGTTCGCCGGTTTTGCCCTGGTGATACTGCCCGTGCTGTACACGCTGGTCAACCGCAAGGTCTCGCACCTGTATGTCAGCGTCTGGTACATGACGGCGGCGCTGCTATGGATCGCCCTGCTCTTCCTGGTCGGCAAGATGCCCGGCGTGCACACCGGGGTGCAGCAGGCCACCACCAACTGGTGGTACGGCCACAACGTGCTGGGCCTGTGGTTCACGCCGGTCAGCGTGGGCGCCATCTATTACTTCCTGCCCAAGGTCATAGGCCGGCCGATACGCTCCTACAACCTCTCGCTGCTCGGCTTCTGGACGCTGGCGTTTTTCTACGGGCAGGTGGGCGGCCACCACCTCATAGGCGGGCCGGTACCGGGCTGGCTGATCACGCTGTCCATCGTGCAGAGCGTCATGATGGTGATTCCGGTGATCGCCTTCAGCATCAACATGGGCGCCACCCTGCGGGGGCGCATGCACCTGGCGCGCTATTCGCCCACGCTGCGCTTCATGATGTTTGGCGGGCTGATGTACCTGGCCTCTTCATTGCAGGGCTCGCTGGAGGCGCTGCGCAGCGTCAACCAGATCACCCACTTCACCCATTTCACGGTAGCCCACGCGCACCTGGGCGCCTATGCCTTCGTCACCATGGTGCTGTTCGGCGCCATCTATTTCATGATGCCCCGGGTGCTGAACTGGGAATGGCCCTACCCCAAACTGATCACCCTGCATTTCTGGCTGGCGGCCGTTGGGGCGATGATTTATTTTGTCGGGCTCACCATAGGCGGCTGGCTCCAGGGTGTGGCCATGCTGGACGCCGCGCAGCCCTTCATGGCCTCGGTGGAGGTCACACTACCCTACCTCCAGTGGCGGTCCGTAGGAGGCAGCCTGATGGTGCTCAGCCACCTGGTGTTCGTCGGCCATTTCCTGGCCATGGCGCTGCGCTTCGGGCCGGGCCGCGCGGGCGCCGCCCTGTTCTGGCCCAACGACCTGCGCAGCGCGGAACTGGGAGCCCCCCATGGAAAATGAAGTCAAGCTGGCATCGGGCGCCATGGTGGCGCTGGGCATCGCCACGGCGGCCCTGGTCGTCATGCCCTATATGCAGGTGCGCGACATCAAGCCGCCGCCGCAGCTCAAGGGCTATACCAGCGCGCAGCTGCGCGGGCGCGAGGTCTACATCGCCAACGGCTGCGTGTATTGCCACAGCCAGCAGCCGCGCGACCGCAATTTCGGCCCCGATGCGGAGCGCGGCTGGGGCCGGGCCTCGGTGCCCGGCGATTATTTCTACGACAAGCCCCACCTGCTGGGCAGCATGCGCACCGGTCCCGACCTGTTCAACATCGGGGTGCGCCAGCCCAGCAAGGACTGGCACCTGGGCCACCTGTACCAGCCGCGCGCCTATGTGCCCGGCTCCATCATGCCGTCCTACCCCTATCTCTTCGTCGTCAAGGACGCGAAAGACGCGGAAAGCGAAGGCGAGACGCCGCTGGCCCTGCCGCCCGCCTACGGGCCCAACGTGGGCCAGGTGGTGGTGCCCACACCCCAGGCGCTGGACCTGGTCAAGTACCTGCAGGGCCTGAACCACACCTATCCGGTGCTGCCGCCCGCCCCCAAGCCCTGAGCCCCACAAGGTAACGCCATGCTGAACGACAAGACTTCCGAGAGCCGGGCACAGGAGCGCGAGCAAGCCGAACCCTCCGAAAAAGGCCAGCCCATTCCACTGCTCTTCCTGGTCGGAGCGGCGGCATTGGTGCTGTGGGGCGCGGGCTACATCGCGCTGTCCGGCTCATTCGGCCGCGCCGACCTCGGCGACAAACGCACCCTGGCCGACCTGTCCGGCCCGGCCGCCCCCGCCGCGGGCGCATCCGCCAACGGCAAACAGCTGTTCACCGCCAACTGCGTGGCCTGCCACCAGGCTACCGGCAAGGGGCTGCCCGGGGTGTTCCCGCCGCTGGACGGCTCCGAATGGGTGGCCGGCGATGAGCGCACCGTGGCCAACATCCTGCTGCACGGTGTCACCGGCGAGATCACGGTCATGGGCAACAGCTTCAAGGGCGCCATGCCGGCCTTCCCGCAACTCAGCGACGCCGAACTGGCCGCGGTGGCCAGCTACATCCGCTCCGAATGGTCCAACAAGGCGGGCGCCATCAAGCCTGAATTGTTCGAGGCCGAACGCAAGGCCGGCACGCGCACCACCCCCTTTAACGGCGGCGCCGAGCTCAAGACGCTGGCAGGCAAAGCCTCCTGAGTTTTCCGATGTTTCGCACCGCCTTGCTGAGCGCCATGCTGGCCCTGGCGGCTTATGCCGCCGCCGCGTGGCTGACGCACGATTTCCAGGTCTGGACCGCCGAGGGCGCGCGCCGGCTTGAAGTCGCCTTGCAACCGGTGCCCAGCCCGGCGGTCGAAGTCGACGGGCCCGGCATAGGCCCGCAGGCGCTGTCGCAATATCTGGCGGACGGACAGTCCGTCACCCTGGTGGATTTTGTCTACACACGATGCCAGACCGTCTGCCTCGCGATGGGCAGCAGTTTCCAGCAGATGCAGCGCGCGCTGCGGGAGCGCGGCGGCCAGGGCGGCCAGGTGAGGCTGCTGTCCATCAGCTTCGACGGCAGCCACGACACACCCGTCGTGCTGCAAGCCTATGCGGCGCGCTTGAGCGCCGACCCCGCGCTATGGCGTTTTGCGCGCATGCCGGACCCGCAAGCCACCCAGCACCTGCTGGCGGATTTCCAGGTCGTGGTGGTGCCCGACGGGCGCGGCGATTTTGAACACAACGCGGCGCTGCTGCTCGTCGACCAGAAAGGCCGGCTGGTTCGCATCTTTGACTATGCGGAGCAGCAGCTCGCGCTCGACTATGCGCGGCACCTCGCGGGCGCAGCCGCGCCGTCGCCATGAAGCGGCCCACTCCCTCGCGCGGCGCAATGGCCCTCATGGCCGCGGCCCTGCTGTGCCTGCTGGCCTGGCCCGGTGTGCGGCACGGCCTGGAGGCCAGCATGACGCGCCACATGCTGGTGCAATACCCCTTGCTGGCACTGGCCGGCTACCTGCTCGCCGCCGCGTTGCCGCAGCGCTGGACGGTGCGCCTGCACCGCTGGAATGCCCACGGCATCAGCGGCCTGTTCGCCGCCGCGCTGATGCTGGCGATCTTGATGGTTCCCCGCGTGCTGGACCTGGCCTTGGTGGACGGCCGCATCGAAACCCTCAAATACCTGGCCCTGCTGGCTTGCGGCGCCGCGATCGGCCTGTCATGGCGGCCGGCGGGCCTGCTGGTGCAGGGTTTCTTTCTGGGCAATGCGCTGCCCATGATGGCGGTCGTCGGCAACCTGTATGAGACATCGCCGCTGCGCGTCTGCAACGCCTACCTGCTGGACGACCAGGCGCGGCTGGGGCAGATGCTGGTGTGGATTTCGGCGGCAATTGCCGCTGCATGGTTTGCCTGGCTGGTGCGCGCCTTGATGCAAAGAGATGCCGCGGCCTTGTCCGGCGATGCCGCCGCAGCGACCGAACCCACAGCGCACTGAATTTTTCGCAAGAGCAGCTACTCGCTCATGACCACCAGTATCCGCGCATCCGCACGGCCCAGCGAGGTATAGATGTGGCCGATGCCGCTGTTGAAATAGGCCGACTCATGGCGCCCGACTTCGACGATTTCACCGGTTTCAAACTCGATGCGCACCCGGCCTGAAAGCACCGTGACAAACTCCTGCCCGGGATGGCGAATGAAGTCGGGGAACTGTTCCCGCTGCCGCGCCATGACGCGGCCCAGCACGGGCGTCATGCGTTTTCCCGGAAACCCGTTGGCCAGCGCGCGGTAGTCGTAGTGGCCCGAGCTGTAGGTCGCCTCCCCGCCTGCTTCAGACCACACCACGACGGGTGCCGCAGCCCCCGCCGGCGCCGCGCCACGCGCGTCTATCAGCTGCCCCACATCGAGCGACAGCGCCCGGGCCACGGCGGCCAGCTTTTCATAGCTGACCGAGATCTGCCCCAGCTCCATCTTGGACAAGGTGGACAGCGCCACGCCGGAATGGCCGGACAAGTCCTTGAGCGTCAGCCGCCGCGCCTTGCGGTGCCCGCGCAGGCTCAAACCAAGTTGCACGCGGTCGGCCTCGGGGGCGGCGGCGGGAGCGCGGGCGGGGCGTGCAGGCATGGTGTTTTCCCTTTGTTTGGGCTAAATCGGGTAAATCGGCTGGACAGGCACGATTCTCGCATGTGAGAATTCTCAAATGCGAGAATTTGACATCCTGATCGTCGGCGCCGGCATTGCGGGCGCTTCCCTGGCCTGGCGCCTGGCCGGCCAGCGCAGCGTCGCGCTGCTGGAGCGCGAGTCCCAGCCGGGCTACCACTCCACGGGCCGCTCGGCCGCCATGTTCATGGAAACCTATGGGCCGCCCATGGTGCGGGCGCTCACGCGCGCCAGCCGCGCCTTCTACGAGCGGCCGCCCGAGGGCTTTGCCCCGGACCTGATGCAGCCGCGCGGCGTGCTGTACCTGGCCACGCACGGCCAGGAACAGGAGCTGGCGAACACCCGCAAGGAATTGCTGGCGAACTGCCCCGGCCTGCAGACGCTGGACGCCCGCACCACGCTGGCCCATGTGCCCTGTTTGCGGCCCGATCTGGTGCACGGTGCGCTCTACGACGCCGGCGCGCAGGACATGGATGTGCACGCCCTGCACCAGGGTTTTCTGCGCGGCTTTCGCCAGAAGGCGGGAGCGGACGGCGAACTGCGCACCAGCGCGGGCGTGACGCGGGCCACGCATGACGGCCGCTGCTGGACCGTGGAGCTCAGTGACGGCCAGGCCCTGCGCGCCCGCACCGTGGTGAATGCCGCGGGGGCCTGGGCCGACGAGCTGGCCGCCGTGTTCGGCGTGCGGCCCGTGGGCCTGGTGCCGCATCGCCGCAGCGCCTTCACCTTCAAGGGCCCCGAGGGTGTGGACGCTTCGCACTGGCCGGCCGTGGTCGGCGTCGATGAAAGTTATTACTTCAAGCCCGACGCGGGCCAGTTGCTGGGTTCGCCCGCCAATGCGGACCCGACGGTGCCGCACGACGTGGTGCCCGAGGAACTCGATATCGCCATGGGCATACACCAGATTGAAAGCGTCACCACCCTGACCATACGCCGGCCCGCCAGCACCTGGGCCGGCCTGCGCTCCTTTGTGCCCGACGGCGAAATGGTGATAGGCCATGACGACACCAGCCCCGGCTTTTTCTGGCTCGCGGCGCAAGGCGGCTACGGCATCCAGAGCGCGGCGGGCGCGAGCGCGCTGGCCGATGCGCTGCTGCGCGAGGCCGCGCTGCCCGAAGAACTTTTGCAGCAGGGCCTGGATGCCCGCGCACTGTCGCCCGCCCGCCTGCGATGACCTTGACACCGCCCCCGTCCCACTCTCGACCGAAACTTCAAAAGAGGCCTACCATGGAACACATGTCATTCAATGCACTGCGCCGCACGCTGATTGCCGGCGGCGTCCTTTTCTGCGGGCTGGCAGCCGTGGGCGGGCCCGCCCACGCCGCCGACTTTCCGGAACGGCCTGTGACACTGGTCGCGCCCTTCCCGGCCGGCGGCGCGGCCGACGTGCTGGCGCGCATCCTGGGCAAGGCCCTGGGCGACCAGCTGGGCCAGCCCGTGGTGGTCGAGAACAAGCCGGGCGCCGGCACCGCCATAGGGGCGGCCGCGGTGGCAAGCGCCAAGCCCGACGGCTACACGCTGCTGGTGAGTTCCAACTCCACCTTCACGCTGAACCCAGCCCTGCAGCCCAAGCTGTCCTACGACCCGGCCAAGGGTTTTGACGCGATAGGCATGGTGGGCTCGGTGGCGCTGGCGATGCTGGTGAACCCCTCGGTCACCGCCACCGACGTGCACCAGTTTGTGGCCGCCGCCAAGGCCAACCCGGACAAATACCTGTACGGCAGCTTCGGCAACGGCACCAGTTCCAATTTCGCCGGCGCGATGTTCAACACAGCCACCGGCCTGAAGATGACGCATGTGCCCTACAAGGGCTCCGGCCCGCTGATGACCGACCTGATGGGCGGGCAGATCCCGGTGTCTTTCGACACCGTGGTCGCCGCCTCGCAGCAGCTCAAGTCGGGCAAGATTCGCGTGCTGGCCGTGGCCATGAACAAGCGCTCGGCCCTGCTGCCGAATGTGCCGACCATGGCCGAAGCCGGCTATCCCGCTGTCGACATGAACGCCTGGCTGGCCGTGGTGGCGCCCAAAGGCGTGCCGGCGCCCGTCAAGGCGCGGCTCGAGAAAGCGCTGGCCACGGTGATGGCCAACCCTGAGATCATCGACAAGCTCAAGGGTGCAGGTTTTGAGCCCGGCTATGCCGCGATTGCCGATTGGCCGGGCATGGTCACGGCCGAGATCGCGCGCATGAAGACGCTGGCCGAACGCTCGCAAATCAAAACCGACTGAACAAACACACCATGCCCTCCACGCTGCCCGACATCTCCGCCGTAGAACTCCGCCGCCTGATCGCCAGCCGACAGGTGTCGCCGGTAGAGTTGATGGACGCCTGTATCAGCCGCATCGAAAACCTCAACCCGGCCATCAACGCAATCTGCGCGACCGACTTCACGCGGGCGAGAGAAGCCGCGCGCGCGGCCGAGGCGCAGGTGATGCGCGGCGGCCCGCTGGGGCCGTTGCATGGGCTGCCGCTGGGCGTGAAGGACCTGCAGGACACCGCGGGCCTGCTGACCACTTACGGCAATGTGGGGCTGCGCGGCAATGTGCCGGCCAAGGACAACGCCCTCGTGGCCAAGCTGCGCGCGGCGGGCGCCATCGTCACGGCCAAAACCAATGTGCCCGACATGGGCGCGGGCGCCAACACCCGCAACCCGGTCTGGGGCGCGACCGGCAACCCCTTTAACCCCGCGCTCAATGCGGGCGGCTCCTCGGGCGGCTCGGCCGCGGCGCTGGCGGCCGGCATGCTGCCCATCTGCACCGGCTCGGACACCGGCGGCTCGCTGCGCATACCGGCCTCGCTGTGCGGTGTGGTCGGCCTGCGGCCCTCGCCCGGGCTGGTCGCCAATGACGCGCGGCCGCTGGGCTGGTCGGTCATTTCGGTGCTGGGGCCCATGGGCCGCAGCGTGGCCGATACGGCGCTGCTGATGTCCGCCAGCGTGGGGGCCGATGCGCGCGACCCGTTGTCCTACCCGGTGGACGCCTCCGCCTTCCGGCCGCTCAAATCAGTGGACCTGTCCACGCTGCGCGTAGGCACGACGGAAGATTTCGGTGTCTGCATCGTGGACCCGGAGATCCGCCGCGTGTTTCGCCAGCGTGTGGAGGCCATACGCCCACTGGTGGCCAGCTGCGAACCGGTGGACCTGCAGCTGGACGACGCCGACCGCGCCTTCGACACGCTGCGCGCCGAGAGTTTTGTCGCGGCCTTTGCCGACACCTACCGCAAGGCCCCGGAAACCCTGGGCCCGAATGTGCGCGACAACATGGAGATCGCCGCGGCCATCACGCTGGCCGACCGCGCCTGGGCGCACCTGGAGCAGACGCGCATCTCGCGCCGCTTCGCCAAAGCCTTCGAGCAGTACGACCTGATCCTCGCGCCGGTCACGCCGGTCACACCCTTCCCCTGGACGGAGCTGTTCGCCGGCAATATCGACGGCCAGGCCAT
>Ga0102595_100802_pt1 | contig 18044 bp, 13 predicted proteins | sample Araplaol_mTSA_r2_2_FD_76864 | JGI IMG/M metagenome (GOLD analysis project Ga0102595, IMG submission 76864) | Arabidopsis root microbial communities from North Carolina, USA - plate scrape MF_Col_mTSA_r2 (SPADES assembly) (version 2) | ecosystem: Host-associated > Plants > Roots > Endosphere...
TCCTCTTGCTTGGCCTTCTCACGTTGCGCCAATTCGCGCTTTGCCTGTTCCTGCCGTGCAGCCTCTTGTTTGGCCGCTTCCTGCCGCGCCGCCTCTTGCCTGATAGCGTCCTGGCGGGCGGCTTCCAGTTGTTGCGCCTGGCGTGCTGCTTCGAGTTGCGCTTGCTTGGCTTGTTCTTGTCGCGCGGCCTCCTTGCGCGCCGCTTCCAGGCGCGCAGTTTCGGCGCGTTGTTGCTCTTGGCGGGCCAGTTCATCTTGTTTTGCGCGTTCCCGGCGGATGTCTTCCTGGCGGGCGAGTTCCTGGCGTTCGGCGTCTTTGCGTGCAGCCTCCGCTTTCGCCGCCTGTTCCGCGCGCGCGGCATCCAGGCGAAGCTGCTCTTGCCGGGCCGCTTCGAGCTGCGCTTGTTTAATCTGCTCCTGGCGCACGGCTTCCTTGCGGGCGGCCTCTACGCGCTCGGTTTCGGCGCGCGCAAGCTCTTGTCGAGCGAGTTCCTGGCGTTCGGTCTCCAGGCGGGCGGCTTCAATACGGGCCGCCTGTTCGACACGCGCGGTTTCCTGGCGGAGCTGTTCCTGGCGCGTGGCTTCGCGCTCGGCTTCTGCGGTCAGTTCGGACTGACGCAGCTTTTCTGCAGCTTGCCGTTCCTGCTCGAGCTTGGCCTGTTCATGTGAGCGTTCCCGAGTTTCTTGCTCGGGTTGTTTTTGCGGGACTTCGCTTGTTTTAGGCGTAACGATTGGCGGTGCGGCGGGCGCGGTTGGCAAGGGAACGTCGGGGCGCTTCGATGCCACGGTGGGCTCTGGCGCAGGCGCGGGAGCCGGAGTTGGGGCAACTGTCGGTGTGGGCGGCACTAGGGGCGGTGACACGGGCATCGATGCCACCGGGTTCGCAAGAGCAGTTTTTTCGGTTGCTGGCGGTGTCGGCACGGGGGCTGTTGGCCGGGCAGGTTCCGCCGGTAGTTGAAGCGGCGCCGCTATGGGCGCTGCTGGCTGCTGCGCCGGCAGCAGCAAGACCTGCAAATCGTTGGCCCCCAGGCGGCGTTCCTGCCACGGGAACTTGAGGGCGGGTAGGCCGAAAGTCTGGCCTCCCAAGGTAATGCTTAACAGCAGCGCATGAACGAATGCGGAGATCACGAGCGCAGAGCTCAGTCTCCACGGTTCGCGCTGGAAGCTGTTGAAACGGCCGAGTGTGATTGCTGAGGACATCAGCACAGACTATCACAAAGGCAGAAGCTATTGATGAACTGTCAACTGCGAGATGAAATCTGCAACACTCTGCCTTTTGGACTCAGGTAGGTTCAAGCGTCATCCAATTGTAGAGAAGGCTCGCCAATCTCAGCTTTTTCTACACAATCAGACAAGAAGGCGTCTAATTCTTGGTCGGACATTGCCTCGAAAATCTGTCCCCCTCCGAGTTTGTTGAGTGTAACCATGAAACGTCGGAAATTTCGCTCTGAGTTCGTAACTTTGGGTGAAGCGGATGCTATGCGCAAAATCCCTCGCACAATAGCTTTTCGGGTACCGGTCAGGCTGCGTTCGATTAGGTTTGCTCTCATGTCTGCGCGGCTAAGAATGAGTTTTAACGCGCTTCTCGGATCGCCTGGCGATATACCGTGAGCCATATACGCGTTCCACCAAAGTCGCGAAATTGCATTGTCATCGCGTCTTCGGTTTAGTGTGTCAGCAAAAAAATGAAGTCTCACATCGCGAGTTAAGGTCTCGTCAGTACTTGAGGCTGAAAGCCATCGTTGCCGTGAAAACTCGAGGCACTCGACATGCGTTAGTCGGACCCATATTCCTTCTTCATAAGCTAGTGAGGGGGATAAGTTTCCAAGCGCAGCCCAGACACGCATCGAGTTTTCAGCCTCCGCTTCCGGCTTACCTGATGGGTCGAGTTCCGATAACGGCGACAGGTCCGCCGTTTGCTGTAGCTCGACGGACCATTCGCCGTCCTTCATCAAATCTGTAAAGTCGCCCTCCCGATAACGGCGTGCGTTTGCTGCGATAGAGGTACGTAATGATTCGATGGTGGAGCTCGCAAGATATTTAATTCGTTCCATTTCATGTCCCCATGATCTCTGGTGACTTCGTGATCTCGGTAAATGGCATCTCAAGCAGTCGTTGAGCTGACTTCCAAAGATCCGGGTTGGCGAAATCGATGTTGAGATGTTCGCACTTGGCCGTAAACACTTTGTACCAGCGAAGGCCTTCGTATCCATTAGCCCCATCGCGGAGCGTATTTAATACCTGCATTACCGCCGGCATGTAGACGCTGTTTAGAATGACCTTGCTGCCCGCGCCTTGTCCGCGTAACGTGTTTAGCTGTTGATATACGTCTTTAGCAGCTAAGATTTTGATCCTGTCGGAATCGAGACTTACGGAGAGTTCACCGAGATCCAGTTGTTCAGCTTCGGCAATGGCAAAGATTGTATCCATCTGCGCAAGTTTTTCTCTGCCTACATTAATAGTCATCGGATCGTCGAGTGCCAAAATTGTTCCTGAGGCAAGTTCAATACTTCCGCCGCCGAATTCCTCATGGCAGTTTGCTAGAGAATAGTTTGAAATCATTCTGCGACTCCATATCATTGGTCGCAACGTGACCTTTCCAATCAGTTCGCCTGGCTCAAACGACAAAGTTCCCCCTTCGAGCCCAACAGTCACTGGTTTCGCCAAATAGCTATCGAGACAGGTAACGAACAACCCGACAGCGGCATCGCCACTAACGATCAATTCGCGCAAGGTAGGTTCGGTTAGCTCGAGTTTGCAATGCAAAGTGACTTGTGAGGGTTTTATGGTCTCCTCGACGGAGACCGTAAATTCAAAGACGCCGTTAAGGTAGTCGCCAGTCTGCGGACTCAGTACCGGATGGGGGAACCGTGTTTCATCATTGAGCTTCATGTTTATCCTCCCCGTCGGCGTCATCAATTCCTACGAGAACATCAATCGGTCCAGCGTACTCATCGCTGAATTCAATGTTGAGCTTGATCCGATCACCTGCTCCGATGGTACGAATGATTTTATTGTTTGAAACCTTGATGCCGTCTACCGCATCGACTGGCAAGATCTCAGAAGCATTGAGTCCCGTCGCTTGAAGCCTGATGACTGCCTTTCCCCCCTCGTGAGGTGTGAAGTAGATCGTTCGGTGGCGCGCATTTGCATTAGCCGGTCGAACGTTTCGGAGATCCGTCAAATCCACTGGCCGTACCTGGTCGCCTCCCCTTCTAATGTCTGGAGGTGGTTTGGGATTGGGGTTTGGTGGAGAGGGCTTAGGCTTCGGGTTAGGACCTGGACCAGGAGCATCATCGCCCGGTCCGCCTCCGACGTCGCCCTCGCCAATATTAGTAGCATGCGGACGATGCGGTCGTTTCTGCTTTTCTAAGTCATAACTTAGACGCTCTGGGTCTAACTCTTTTGATTTCTGTGCGTCGGGGCTTGTTTCTGATGGAGCTGCAAAGTAGCGTCGCATTTCATCTGCCGCTAATTCACCTTCAAATTTTGAGAGCGTATGCTGCTTGATTGTTTTACGAATCTCCCGGCCAAGACGCTTCATGACTGAACCGGCATGGTCACGGCTCGCAGCGTCTGGAAGATCAGCTGCTGACAGATCTTTGTGCTGCGGATCCTCGAGTCGCTTAATAAATGTGCTCCCCTCTTTGTCGAGTGGCACGACGAGGCAAACGAAGTCGCGGTACATCGGGAAGTGGACAAATTTTTCACCAAACTGAGCTAAGTTATCGGTGATAATCATGCCATTGCGGATAAGGAGAACTTTCTTTGGCAATCCTTCACGAACGAGGACTCTGATTTGTACTTGCCCCAGAGCAGGGAGTTCCGTAATAGCTTGATGTGCGTTGGGTGAGGTCAAGCACTCGAAAAGAGATTGAGCCAATTCGAACTCTTGCAGGCGGTCGTTCATGCGGACGAAATCCAAAATGCCTGCATCTTTGAACCAAGACGCCAACGTCAACTTTGTTATGTGAAAACGTCCGTTATCCAGAACGAATTCCATTTCGCCAGCATGAATCGCCGCGAAGAAGTTGATCAAGAGAGAATAGGCAACTTGATGCGCCCAGTCAGCCTCTGTACGAAACCCTAATACACATACAGAGGTTCCGAGATCCTCGCGCTGAAGCCACGACGGCACTAGTTTTTGGTCTGTGATTGGTTGGAAATCGTGGTGACCCCAATAGCCGGTTTGGCGTCGCGGGTCACCACATTCGTCTGTATGGGAAATTAGAATCGATTTCCCTTGAGCTAAGTACTTCGGCTTGCCTTGGTCATCCTGGTAGACTGTTGAGTAGAAAACAGTCTGCAATTCCGACACAGCAAACACAGCATTTTTGCCAATCCCAAATGAGCCGCCAGATGAGTCGAACCCCTTGACACTGACTCCGCTCGCCTTCAGCAAAGTGTGGAACGGCTGGCCTTTGATAGACGGTCCCCGTGCCCCTGTGGTGTTGTAGTCCGCAATCTTCAACAATTTTACTGGCGACTTTTGAATTACCCCCAGTGCGTGACTGAAGAAGGCAGTTTCCTTCTCCTTCCCGGCAGATTGTTCCAAGCAACGTCGAAAGATCGAAGCTAGTTGTTCGATGGATGGTACTTCATCGCGTGTTACTTCTTTTAGATCGTAATGGATGCGGACAGGGAGGCTTTCGAACGCATCGCGGCTGTTTTGGCCTGTCTCCCGTGCTGCTCCTGCATATGGGTCATTTCGATACGTTTTTATCCCCGCGTGACCTAAGCCCTCATCCTCCTCGGCTGGGTTTGGTAGGAATTCGAAGCGTAGATCTGTATCGCTTTTCTTGGACATTGATTTCACTCCAGTTTGAATTCTGTTTCCTTTCCACCTGAATCCCCGGTAAAGCGACTCTTCGCAGTATCAAGTTCGCGTTGGAGGGCCTTGAATATCTTGCGCGAGTCGTCGTCGGTGTACTCGTAAGCGTTTCTGTTGGCCAAGTTGCCGATCAGACGGATGTCTTTAATTGCTCGATTGACTCTTGCTTCCGCAAGCTCCACGAACTTTCCGCGTTTGTTGCGCATCTGTACTCTCCATACGGACGTTAACGTTATATACCTGAAGTAACAGCTAGTCAATGAAGATTGTACATACATTCGAGAAACGTATACGAAATGTATTGCTCCTGAACGCAACGAAAATGCTGTCGACCTGGCTCACTTAGAAACCCAAAGCTGAAGTGAGAAGAAGGTCAGCAATGTGGTGATATCAACAATTTTTTCAAAAATACTGAAAAAATATACAGTATTCTGTTCACAAAACCGGGTAGTATCTGTGATAATCCATCACACATTTGACCCAGAGACCCCCATGGACTACCAACAAGACGACCTCGCTTTGCTCCTACGCGTGTTAGACATCTATGACCAAAAATTTGTTGCCGAACATCTAAACAACGCGGCAGGCAGAGACTGGTGTCGTGAGAACCTAAATCGACTCGTTAACGGAAAGTCAAAGGGTAAAGAGCTTACTAGGAGAGAGTACGCTGCACTTCAGCGGTTGCTCCCACAGCCTCCAGAATCAGATAAGAGTGAATTTACGTTCATTGACCTCTTCGCAGGTATTGGAGGTATTCGCCGGGCATTTGATCAGGCCGGCGGGAAGTGCGTATTTACCAGCGAGTGGAATCCATATGCAGTTCGCACTTACAAAGCCAATCATTACAGTGGCAGTGATCACAAGTTCAATACCGACATCCGCCAAGTCACACGTAGTGACCGTGAAGATATCTCCGAAAATGAGGCTTATGCTCTAATTGATGCAGAGATTCCTGATCACGATGTGCTTCTTGCAGGCTTCCCCTGTCAGCCTTTTTCGATCGCTGGAGTTTCTAAGAAAAATGCGATGGGACGAGCACACGGTTTCGAATGCAAGACACAAGGTACGCTTTTTTTTGACGTCGCTCGAATCTTGCGTGCGAAGCGCCCGAGTGCTTTTTTGCTCGAAAACGTTAAGAACTTGAAGAGCCATGATCATGGGCGAACTTTCAGGACGATCATGGAGACCCTGGACGAGTTAGGTTACTGGGTCGCAGACGCTGACGCAAGTGGGAGTGGCGATCCAAAGATTATTGACGCTCAGAATTTCGTTCCTCAGCATCGGGAAAGGATTGTTCTGGTAGGGTTCCGCAAAGATTTAAACGTTCACGAAGGCTTTTCTCTTCGAGACATTGCTAAGCATTTTCCAAAACGCAAACCTAAATTGGGCGATATCTTGGATGAAAAGGTTGATGAAAAATATACCCTCACTCCCAAGTTATGGGAATATTTATACAACTATTCGGCAAAACATAAAGAAAAAGGGAATGGTTTCGGGTTTGGATTGGTGGGGAAACAAGACATTGCTAGGACCTTATCCGCCCGTTATTACAAAGACGGCTCCGAGATATTAATCGATCGCGGGTTTGTTGAGGAAAAGGGCTTTTCGCACCCTGAGAATATTGAAAATCGGCCCCGGCGCTTGACTCCGATGGAATGCTCTCGGTTAATGGGGTTCGTCGATAGGAATCATCCTGTATTCCGTATTCCCGTGTCGGATACCCAAGCATACAAACAATTTGGCAATTCTGTCGTGGTCCCTGTGTTTACTGCTGTGGCGGACTTGATGAAAGATAGGATTATCCAAGCCAAGGTAAAAGCTTTCGATTGCAGTAAAGACTTAATCGCGGCGTAAACGAATTGTGGACGTACATTCCAGCGAAGCGCGCAGTAAGAACATGCGCGCGATACGAACAAAGGATACGTCACCAGAAGTAAAAGTTCGAAAACTTCTGTTTGCTAAAGGACTGCGATATCGACTACATGCCAAGGATCTTCCAGGCTCTCCAGACATCGTTTTCCCGAAGCATAACGTTGTTGTTTTTGTTCATGGCTGCTTCTGGCATAAGCACAATTGCCATCTCTTTAAGATGCCAAGCACTCGGCCCGAATTTTGGTTGACAAAGATAGAAAAGAATGTCGCGCGTGACCGGCGTGCTATGGAATCACTAATAGATCGCGGTTGGCGCGTCCTTATTGTATGGGAATGCTCGATTAAGGGGAAACACAAGTGGGATGAACGCGAATTGCAAGCAAGGTTGGCAGCGTGGATTATGGACGGCTCGCAAAAATACTCGGAATTTACTGGCCATTAAGGATTTAATTAAAACTGTTGAAATCATCAACTAAGAGCATGAGTTGGTGGCGATTAAGCCCTTCTGAATAGCTACCAGATTTTTCTCCATCAGCCTTCGAAATACCGTCGAAATGACTTGGAAGAACATCAAGGTACAAGAAATTCGGCGAGCCTAATGGATTTAGCTGAACATCCAGAAGTTGAGAAAGTGGTGCGGGCGACTGGTTCCAAACTATATATCTGTACGTCGAGCGTATTTCTTGGCAGAGAAATACGTTATCTGCATGAGTTGTATCCAATCCGAAGCATAAATCTTTGGGCTGCTCCCAGCCATTGTCCAATTCCTCAGTGAGCTTTTTGTACTCTAGAACATTCTCATCGGCAGCAGCTTTGTTCAATTTCTGTGCCATTCTCAAATAGGTGCGTTTTGACGCCAGATCACTTAAGCGGTAGCGATAGCCCATTGCCGGGTCTTTCCGTTTAAACTCAAGAAATACTAATGACTTGGAACTATCCAGTGCAACTCCATCAATGTCGCTGAGATATAGTTTTGAATAGTTCATCCAGCACCTGGTGGCAAAGAGCTTTTCCAATTTCCTCGTTGGTAGATGCCGCAACCAAGGTTCAATCTCCAGGCCGGTCTGGAGATTGATTAACTCACTCAATTTAAGGGTGATCTCTCTATTTATCGTATTGATCTGCTCGTCCAATGGTTCTGTTAACCATTTAATTACCCCTGATTGCATGGAAAATTGTCGGAGATTAAAGTCGATGATTGGGATGCCTTCGACGTAACTGACCGCGTAATCGACAAGGAAGAACTCAGGTGGTGATCTGGTTGCAGCAAGCCAGTGGACCAATGTCTTACTTGCCTCGATTTGATTGCCACAGTCATTAGAGCTGAGCTTATACCATTGGCGCACCTTCTTCGATGGGTTATAACATTTCATCCAACCAGTGGCAACGCCATCCAGAACACGTAGGCCCGCCATACTGCATATCTTTTCTTCGAAGTAGATTTCTGAAACGATTGAGTGGAGGCGTTTAGTCGGTCTGTTATTCTTTAAATCGAACTCTACGCGGTGAATCCAATCTACCAAGGCGTCAGTTTTATTCATTTGGATTGCTCTTGCAACGATTTTACGTGACGAATAAATTGCTTGAGCGTGATCAGGCTGGCTCGTTGGCTTAGGCTATAAGTCGCCTGGATATTCTCAGGAATTACGAGTTTCAAATTATGTGCGGCCATTTCCTTTGTTTGCGTCTCGCTAATCGCCGGCTCTAGCGTAATTAGGTGTTTGATACGAATTCTTTCTGCCTCGCTTAATACTTGTCTCCACCTGTCCTTGCATGTGGTTTTTGCCCCCAGCATAACCAATTTTTCGGCGCTAAAAGCTGGATTTTTGTAAGATTCGAAAGACGGAAAAAGAAAATCTGGCTTTGCGTTATTTTCGGTAAATCGCTCTTTACCGCGACCTTGCTCAAACAAAATGCCATGGATAGTTAAAAGATGATGGATATGACCTTCGAATGCGTGGCCAACTCTAGACTTTCGGCGGTTCTGAACGCTTAATGAGAAGGCGATAAAATCATCTACGTCCGCACCATTGTTTCCAAAACCCTTTTGCAACTTATCCTTTACAATGTGTCGTTCGTAAATCCGGAATAGCTTTTCTTCGTGTTCCATCCACGCCATAAGAGCCTGATCCGGAAAATCAACTGGACTTGGGGCATCTGTAGCGGAATTACGCGCAAAGTTAGAAAACTCCGCAGTTGACGGAAATACTTTGCCGCCAAATTTGGCGATAAGCTGGTCTAGCCAATCACTATCGCTCCTTTCATGCGCTGCTATTTGTAGACCGAGGCTCTCTAGAGCCAAACGCAACGGCAATTGCAGCTCAATTGCATTGACGTTGCCGGCGCGGAGGGTTTGATCTATTTCAATCAAACCGAATATTGCGCGAAGCTGATATTCAACAGTGCTTCCTGCTGGTGTGAATACCATAAACAGGGAGTTGTCTCTAAGCTTTGCGACGAGAAAGAAATCGCCCGGAGATAATTGGGCCGTTACTTCGCTATCGTAGTAATACAAGCGGTATTCTGGGCCACGATGAAGGACGTTTCGACGTGCATCATACCAAGTTACTTCGCTTTCGCACGTTAATGGTATTTCGTCTTCATCTCGAATGTAGACTTGCTTTACTGGAAATCGATATTCTTCATGCTTCCCAGGAGTGCCCAGCCATTGGCGGAAGCCAGCTTTCGGAAGCCCACCGATCTCATGTTGGTTAGATCGACCAGGATCAGCATCGACAGCCGTAAGATATTTTGCTGCCACGCCTTCGAAATAATCGCTAATTTTGTCCGGGACGCTATTCGTCATTATTGTTCCAGTATGAAATTTACCTGAAGGTAACATCATCAAGAACTATAGGTCAATGTTCGGCATAGGGGCCTTGGAACGTAAGCCGTAGAGGAGAGTTGGGTGAGGCGCAAAGAATTTTGCGTGAACGAGTTATTGGCGGCGTTCGATAACTCTTCAGCCAACGCTACTTTGTGCGAACCGTAAAGCATTTGTCGCGACGGCAAACTACGATTTGGCAAGAGTGACCTTAGAAGAGAAAATCTGCTTATTGGCTGGACTTCGATGCCATCTTTTGGCATTAAAGCCGCCCCCCACCTAAAAAAAACGGGCTCATGAATGTACATGAACCCGTTTCAGTAGGATGCCAGATTAAGAACCAGAAGTTCTCACTTTTGAGGGCAGAATAGCGTTTTATACATCGATATTACCAGCGCGCAGCGCGTTGGTCTCAATGAAGTTCCTGCGAGGCTCAACGTCGTCGCCCATCAGCGTAGTGAAGATCTGGTCGGCGGCAATCGCGTCTTCGATCTGCACCTTCAGCAGGCGGCGGACGGTTGGGTCCATGGTGGTTTCCCACAGCTGCTCTGGATTCATCTCGCCCAGACCTTTGTAGCGCTGCTTGGAAACGGTGCGTTCCGCTTCGTCGCGCAGCCACTGCATGGCGTGGTGGAAGTCGACCACGGCGCTTTCCTTGGTGCGCTCGCCTTCGCCGCGGCGGATCACGGCGCCTTCGCCGATCAGGCCGGTGAAGGTGGCGGCGGCGTCGGCCAGGACGCGGTAGTCGGCGCCTTGCACGAAGTCGGCGTCGATCGAGGAGACCTTCACGTTACCGTGGTGCAGGCGTTCGATGCGCAGGGTGTGCTTGTCGGTCATTTCGTCGGTGGTCACCACTACTTTCACTGCGCTGTCGTCGATGTTGGCCATCAGCGCTTCGGCGGACTGCTGTGCGGACTCGATGGTGCCCAGGTCCAGCGTTACGCCGGTCATGATGGCGGTCAGCGCGGCGCGGTCGATCACGCGGGTCAGGCGGGTCATGATGGCGTTGGCCATGTTGTAGGTGCGGGCCAGTTCGCCCAGCGCTTCGCCCTGGATCAGGTCTGCGCCTTCGCGCGGGGTCAGGGCGGCGGTGTTCAGTGCTACGTTCATCATGTAGCCGGCTTCTTCCAGGTCGTCCTTCAGGTAGCGCTCATCGCGGCCGGCCTTCACCTTGTACAGCGGCGGCTGGGCGATGTAGATGTGGCCACGCTCGACCAGCTGCGGCATCTGGCGGTAGAACAGCGTCAGCAGCAGGGTGCGGATGTGGGCGCCGTCGACGTCCGCGTCGGTCATGATGATGATGCGGTGGTAGCGCAGCTTTTCGATATTGAATTCGTCGGCGCCGATGCTGGTGCCCAGGGTGGCGATCAGGGTGGTGATCTGCTCGGACGACAGCATCTTTTCGAAGCGTGCCTTCTCCACGTTCAGCACCTTGCCTCGCAGCGGCAGGATGGCCTGGAACTTACGGTCGCGGCCCTGCTTGGCGGAGCCGCCTGCGGAGTCACCCTCGACGATGTACAGTTCGGACAGGGCTGGGTCTTTTTCCTGGCAGTCGGCCAGCTTGGCGCTCAGGCCCAGGCCGTCCATCACGCCTTTGCGGCGGGTCAGGTCGCGGGCTTTGCGGGCTGCTTCACGGGCGCGTGCTGCTTCCACGATCTTGCCGCAGATGATCTTGGCGTCGTTCGGCTTTTCCATCAGGAAGTCGGTCAGCGTCTTGGCGACGATTTCTTCCACTGGGCCGCGCACTTCGGAGGAGACCAGCTTGTCCTTGGTCTGGCTGGAGAACTTTGGCTCCGGTACTTTTACGGACAGCACGCAGGTCAGGCCTTCGCGCATGTCGTCGCCGCTGATTTCGACCTTGGCCTTCTTGGCGAAGTCGTTCTCGTCGATGTACTTGTTGATCACGCGGGTCATTGCCGCGCGCAGGCCGGTCAGGTGGGTGCCGCCGTCGCGCTGCGGAATGTTGTTGGTGAAGCAGAGTACCTGTTCGTTGAAGGCGTCGTTCCATTGCATGGAGACGTCGACCGAGATCGTGGTGCCCTGGTCGGACTGGCGTTCGCCGGTGGCCTGGAACACGGTCGGGTGCAGTACGGTCTTGGCTTTGTTGATGTATTCAACGAAGCCGCGGGTGCCGCCTTCGAAGGCGAACACTTCTTCCTTGCCGGTGCGCTGGTCGGTCAGCTTGATGTTGACGCCGTTGTTCAGGAAGCTCAGTTCGCGGATACGCTTGGCCAGGATCTCGTAGTGGAATTCTACGTGGGTGAAGATCTCTTCGTCGGCCCAGAAGTGCACGTCGGTGCCGCGCTTGTCGGTTTCGCCGATCACTTTGATCGGGGAGGTCGCCACGCCGTCGATCATTTCGATCTCGCGGTTCTGGGCGACGCCTTTGACGAATTCCATCTGGTGGACTTTGCCGTCGCGGCGGATGGTCACGCGCAGCAGCTTGGACAGTGCGTTCACGCAGCTGACACCCACGCCGTGCAGGCCGCCGGAGACTTTGTAGGCGTTCTGGTCGAACTTTCCGCCGGCGTGCAGCTCGGTCAGCACGATTTCGGCTGCGGAGCGTTTTGGCTCGTGCTTGTCGTCCATCTTCAGGCCGACGGGAATGCCGCGGCCGTTGTCGGTGATCGAGATCGAGTTGTCGCTGTGGATGGTGACGTGGATCTCGGAGCAGTGGCCGGCCAGGGCTTCGTCAATCGAGTTGTCCAGCACCTCGAATACCAGGTGGTGCAGGCCGGTGCCATCCGACGTGTCGCCGATGTACATGCCGGGACGCTTGCGGACTGCTTCCAGGCCTTCCAGGATCTGGATCGAGGAGGCGCCGTATTCTTCTGCTTTGGCCTTTGGTTGTTCGTTGTGGCTTTCGGACATGGACTGCTTTCTCTCTTAACGAATTACTTTTCTGCTCTTTTTTAAACCCGGTAAACCTGGGTCAGACCCAAGGGTCAGACCCTGTCTGCGCAACGGCCTGGGGCTCCGGCATACCTGGGTCAGACCCTTGGGTCTGACCCCGAATTACCGGGTTTAGATGCGCATCGGCATTACAACGTATTTGAAGTCTGCGTTCTCAGGAATCGAGATCAGCGCCGAGCTGTTGCTATCGCCCAGCGCCACGTTCACCTGGTCGCACTTCAGGTTATTCAGCACGTCCAGCAGGTAGGTCACGTTGAAGCCGATGTCCACGCTGTCGCCGCCGTAGTCGATTTCCAGTTCTTCAACCGCTTCTTCCTGGTCCGCGTTGGTGGACGAGATCTTCAGCGAGCCTGGGGTGATGATGCAGCGTACGCCCTTGAACTTATCGCTGGTCATGATCGCGGCGCGCTGCAGGGAGCGCAGCAGCTCTTCGCGGCCGATGGTGAAGTTGTTGGTGTAGCCCTTCGGGATCACGCGGGTGTAGTCAGGGAACTTGCCTTCCACCAGCTTGGAGATCAGCTCGATGTCGGCGAAAGTCAGCTTCACTTGCGATGCCGCGATATCCAGCGAGACTGCGTCGTCGTTTTCTTCCAGCAGGCGCTGCATCTCGATGATGGTCTTGCGCGGGATGATCACTTCTTCGCGGGCGAAGTTCTGGTCGGTCTCTACCTGGCAGAAGGCCAGGCGGTGGCCGTCGGTCGCTACGGCGATCACCTTGTTGCCGTCCAATACCAGCAGCAGGCCGTTCAGGTAGTAGCGGATGTCCTGCTGCGCCATCGAGAAGTGCACCATGTTGAACAGGTGCTTCAGGGTCTTTTGCGGCAGCTGGAACGATGCGGTGAAACTTTCGGCTTGCTGCACGGTCGGGAATTCTTCGGCGGCCAGGGTCTGCAGGGCGAAGCGCGATTTGCCGCTTTGGACGGTCAGGCGCTTGTTCAGCAGGGTCATGGTCACGTCGCCGGCTTCCGGCAGGGCGCGCAGGATGTCCAGCAGCTTACGCGCGGCGACCGTGGTGCCGGTGACGTCGGCACCCGAGCCGATGTCTGCGTGGGTCGTGATCTGGACTTCCGTGTCGGTGGAAAGGAACGAGACGCTTTCGCCTTCCTTGCGGATGAGGATATTGGCCAGAATCGGCATAGTGTGCCGACGCTCGACAATACCGCTCACAATCTGCAGTGGCCGGAGAAGCGTGTCTCGGGTGGTTTTGACCAGTTGCATAAATATCCTCAGTTAATGGGTTGGTACGTTGGTTCTTTTGTTAACTCGACAGTATAGCAGTCTGGAACCCGGTAAACCTGGGTACGACCCAAGGGTCGGACCCTGTCTGATCTCCGGCCAGCGGCTTCGGCACATCGGGTCTGACGGGACGGCCATCCGGCTTGGTCAGACCCAGACTTACCGGGTTTAGCCTTTCAGCGTCTGCTCCAGCACATGCAACTCGTGATTGCACTCCGGGTTCTTGGTCCTATCCGCCGCAATCTTGCGCACGGCGTGCAGCACGGTGGTGTGGTCGCGTCCTCCAAACAGTTCGCCGATTTCCGGCAACGATTTCTGGGTCAGCTCCTTGGCCAGGTACATGGCGATCTGGCGCGGGCGGGCGATGTTGGCTGGGCGGCGCTTCGAATACATGTCCGCCACCTTAATGTTGAAGAAGTCCGCCACCGTCTTCTGGATGTTTTCCACAGAAATCTGGCGGTTTTGCACAGACAGCAGGTCCTTCAGCGCCTCTTTCACGATATCGATCGAAATATCCTTACCGTGGAAGCGGGAGTAAGCCAGAATCTTGCGCAGCGCGCCTTCCAGCTCACGCACGTTGGAGCGCAGGTGCTTGGCCACGAAGAAGGCCACGTCGTCGTTCAGGGTCACGCCTTCGGACTTGGCTTTTTTCAGCAGAATCGCCACGCGCATTTCCAGCTCCGGCGGCTCGATCGCCACCGTCAGGCCGGAGTCGAAGCGCGAGATCAGGCGGTCATCCATGCCGGTGATCTCTTTCGGATACGTGTCCGAGGTGATGATGATCTGCTTCTTGGCCGCGATCAGCGCTTCAAACGCATAGAAGAATTCTTCCTGCGTGCGGGACTTCCCGCCGAAGAATTGAATATCGTCGATCAGCAGCATGTCCAGCGAGTGGTAGTAGTGCTTGAAGTCGTCGAAACCCTTGCGTTGGTAAGCGGTCACTACGTCGCGAACATACTGTTCTGCGTGGATGTAGCGGATGCGGGCGCCTGGCTGGTCGGCCATCACTTGATTACCAATTGCGTGGATCAAGTGGGTCTTGCCCAGGCCCACGCCGCCGTAGAAGAACAGCGGGTTGTACGACACGCCAGGGTTGTTGGCTACCTGGATAGCGGCGGCGCGCGCCAGCTGGTTGGCCTTACCGGTCACGAAGGAGTCGAAGGTCAGGTCCGGGTTGATGCGGCTGTTTTCGCGGCCTTTCGGGTTCGAGTATTCGGCGGCGGCGGTCGGCGCGGCGGCGGCGGCCGGGGTTTCCGGGCGCAGGTCGCTCAGCGGGCCGGAGACCACGGCGGGTGCGGCAGGCTTTTTCGGGGCGTGGGTACGCGGATCGAGCACGAACTGCACGTCGATCTGGGTTTCCCAGTACTGGCAGGCCAGGGCCGTGATGCGGCTCGCGAATTGGGTCTTTACCCAATCCAGCTTGAACCGGTTTGGCGCAGCAACGCGCAGCTTGTTGTCCTCGAAATCGAGGGGCACAAGCGGCTTAATCCAGGCGCTGAATTGTTGCGGCGTCAGCTCAAGTTCCAGTTGCTGGGAACAGGACTGCCAGAAATTTTCCATGAATCTATCTATATGCAAAAAGTGTGGGAGGGCGTTCGTAATCGCCACACGTAACGCGCTATTCTAGCCGCTAAGTCGGAAGTTATCCACAGGTTAACCAGAAATTTTGCACAACCGTGCGGAGGTTGGGTTTTTTGCAACCAAACTTATCCAAACCGGTAAACCGGTGTCAGACCCGCAGGGTCTGACACCGATACGCGGCTGCCGCATGGCAGGTGCCTGACCCTGCGGGTCAGGCACCGGGTTACCGGTTTGCAGCGGTTTAAGTGGTTGACAGTAAACCGAAAAATCCTGATAATTCTGGGTTCCCCGCCCGTAGTCCGTAATTTTTCAGATACGATGCGCGGATTTAGCGGGCAGTGAGATTGGCGCAGTGCGCGAAATGTCATTGGCACCAACATTTTTAGGGACACCTATCCCGTCCCGATTTTGTATTTTTTAGCGAGACCAACATGAAACGTACTTACCAACCTTCCGTTGTGCGTCGCAAGCGCACCCACGGCTTCCGCGCCCGTATGGCTACCCGTGGTGGCCGTCAAGTCCTGAACGCACGTCGTGCAAAAGGCCGCAAGCGTCTGGCTGTAGTTTAAGCACGCTTGTTAGCTGATCGCGTGGAAAGCTGTCCTAACAGCTCGACAGGCGAAGGCAGACACGACTTCGCTCGCGCTCGGCGCATCATAAAAACGGATGAATTTTCATCCGTTTTTAGTTTGCGGCCAACGCAGAAGAGCGCGCACTTCGTGCTCTATACCCGCCAGAACCAGCTGCCGAATGCGCGGCTGGGCATTGTCGTTGCCAAACGCTTTGCACCGCGCGCGGTTACCCGCAACACCATCAAGCGCGTCACGCGCGAACTGTTCCGCGTTACCAGCCTGCCTTCCATTGATTGCGTGGTGCGCCTGTCGCGCCCCGTCAATAGCAAGGACGGCCCGGCCACCACGGCCAAGCTGAAGGCCGAACTGCGCCAGGAACTGACGCGCCTCTTTGCATCGGCTAACAAGGCCAGGCCGGCAAAATGAAAACGCTGCTGACCATCCTGCTGCGCTTTTACCAATGGGTCATCCGTCCGCTGATGGGTGCACCGAGTTGCCGTTTTTACCCTAGCTGCTCCAACTACGCGCTCGAAGCTGTGCGCGAGCATGGTGCGGCTCATGGCAGTTACCTGGCGTTTCGCCGGGTTTGCCGCTGCCATCCCTGGAACGCGGGCGGGGTCGATCCCGTGCCGCCCAAGCACTTCAACCACTCCTGAAGAACCGAATGGATATCAATAAACGCTCAATCCTGTGGATCGTCTTCGCGGTCTCGCTGGTTATCCTGTGGAATAACTGGATGATCTCGACCGGCAAGCCGTCCATGTTTGCTCCGGCTCCTGCCAAGCCAGCTGCCGTGGCTTCGGCATCGGCAACTGCTGCCGGCACGGCTGCTCCTGCCGCCGCTGCCGCCGGCGCCGCTGCGGTGAATGGCACCGCAGTTGCAGCACCGATCAAGACCGAAGTGGTGACTATTACCACCGACGTGATGCGCGTCGATATCGATACCCTGGGCGGCACTATCAAGCGCCTGGAACTGCTGAAGCACAAGGGCAGCGCCGATCCGGGCTGGCTGGGCGGCTGCTGGGGCTTGTTCGAGTTCTGCAAGCCTAAGGGCGGCAATAACACCGAAGTGCTGTTCAGCGAGAACGGCAAGCATATCTACCTGGGCGAAACCGGCCTGGTAGGCGCTCCTGGCCTGCCTAACCACCAGACTGCTTTCGTGGCCCAGCCGGGCGCGCGCATGCTGAACGACGGCAACCAGGTGAAACTGGTGCTGGAAGCGGAGCAGGGCGGCGTCAAGCTGACCAAGACCTTCACCTTCAAGAAGGGCGACTACGTGGTGGACGTGCAGCACACCGTCACCAACACCGGTGCAGCGCCGATCGCTCCGCAGGTCTACCTGCAGCTGAAGCATGACGGCACCCCGCCGGAAGGTTCGGGCTTCATGAACCCACAGTTCATCGCCCCGACCATGTACACCTCGGAAGCGCACTACAAGAAGTACGAGTTCAAGAAGATCGAAAAGGATGCGCAAGCCCAGGCTGAAAACCCAGGCAAGCCATTCACTCCTGACCACGTGACCAAGGCCAACGACGGCTGGGTAGCGATCTCGCAGCACTTCTTCGTGTCCGCCTTCATCCCGCAGGACAAGCTGGCGCGCGACATCTTCACCAAGAAAGAAGGCGACAACCTGTACTCCATCGGCGTAGTGCAGCCGCTGGGCACCCTGGCGCCAGGCGCTTCGGTGACCAACAATGCCCGCCTGTACTCCGGCCCGCAAGACACCGACACCCTGAAGCAAGTCACCGAAGGCCTGGACCTGGTCAAGGACTACGGCTGGCTGGCAATCGTGGCACGCCCGATGTGGGCAGCAATGGCCGCCATCCACTCGGTGGTTGGCAACTGGGGCTGGACCATCATTGCCTTCACCGTGGCGATCAAGCTGCTGTTCTTCCCGCTGTCCGCCGCTTCCTTCCGCTCGATGGCGAAGATGAAGACCGTGACGCCGAAAATGACCGCCATCCGCGAGCGCTACAAAGGCGATCCGCAAAAGATGAACCAGGCCATGATGGAGCTGTACAAGACCGAGAAGATCAATCCTCTCGGCGGCTGCCTGCCAATCCTGGTGCAGATGCCGGTGTTTATCGCCCTGTACTGGGTGCTGAACGCGTCGGTTGAAATGCGCGGTGCTCCATGGGCGCTGTGGATCACCGACCTGACCCAGCACGACCCATGGGCGATCCTGCCGATCCTGTACGCGATCTCGATGTACATCA